>Ga0208837_1000059_pt1 | contig 19143 bp, 11 predicted proteins | sample DeeseametaMP0327_FD_184214 | JGI IMG/M metagenome (GOLD analysis project Ga0208837, IMG submission 184214) | Marine microbial communities from the Deep Atlantic Ocean - MP0327 (SPAdes) | ecosystem: Environmental > Aquatic > Marine > Oceanic | place: East of Recife, Brazil, South Atlantic Ocean...
CATAATCAGCCCAGTTGATGCCTGTTCCAAATGTTCCGTCTAAACCGACAGCCTCATGCACGTAATTGAGAGACTCTAAGCCTAAGCGCGCACCGCCAACAATTGTGTAATCGATTGCGCCTATACCTGCGTTATACACGCCTGCTCCAATATCATGTAGGGTTCTATTCGTGTATCGTACAGCTGCGTATTCACTATCTTGCCCACCACTTAATTCAGTAAGGCCTGATAGTGCGGCACCGCCGCCAATACTGTATATGCTAAAGTTTCTAACTGGGCGTAGGTCCATGTTCATAACGTCGGCATTAAATATCCTTTTACCCATGAAATATGCAGGATGAGCAGGAAGAGTAACAGCATTCCAGACCATCTGGGTTGGCGCATTACGCTTGAACCAGCTTTGTGGGTTATCCTCATCCTGAGGAAGAGTGAGTTTCCATTTGAGCTTAACAACACCTGTATCTGGATCGACGTCAATATCCCGTCCTGCCATATAGTTTAACGGTACTTTCCAGTATGTATTAACGTTAGTAAGGGTTTTCCAAATTCTGTTAATACCAGGCTGCGCATAACGTCCATCTATGAAAGTGTTGTATACAGCATTTGTGTAAGAAAGAGGATTAAGAATATTTACATCTTTTGGGCTAGTCGCACCAACAAACTGCCTCTCAATCATACGCTGTTCAACAGTTTCAGCATAGCTGGCTAAAACATGGCGCATTCTATATTTCATGCTGTCATGACCAGCCATTGTCGCAATATTTGATATACGCTTGGCTAGGTTATGGAGATACGGATCACCTCTAACATCATTTTCTAATTTAGCCAAAGAGCCTTCTGGCCACTTTCTAAGTTGCCCAGGGCCAAACTGCCTTGTTAAATGCTGCATAACCATAAAGACCAGTTCAGGCCTATTCATGTTAAGGCCTCTCTTCAGTAGGTTTGCAAACTCGTTAGCATCTTCTGTAGAGAAGTTATAAGATGTAGCACCTTTTGTAGGTGGTCCTGCTTTTTTGTAGAAGTTCAAAATATTTCTAAAAAATTCATATTCTGAATTCTCATCCATATCCTTGGTCAGTGGAAGTATACGATCATCCGGAGAATAGCTACCGTATATAATTTGACGTTCGGTCCTGTGTGTGCCAATGGAGCCAGAATTGGTAGGCATCTGGTTAGGCAGAAGTGTGTATGGCTCTTGTTCGTAATAATTGACGCCTGTACCTGTGTATCGTTTAAGTAGGCTGGCTTCATCTCTTCCCGGGCGTGTATCGTTGTAGCGTGCCTGAGTTTGCTGTAATTCATCCGTGATATGGAAGAGTTTTCTGGAAATAGTCTCAATATCACTCTGATTAGTCATTAAATTGTCAAAGTATGATGGATCGGTGAGGTTTCTTACGCGCTCGGCTACATCCGTCACATATAATAATGCACTTTCTCTTTGGTTGGGCGTAAAGCCATTTTGTCCAACAGCATTACCAGAGGTTAATTCGCCATTATCACCGTCTCCAGTGGTCATCTTACCAAAACGACTATATGTTCTTTGCTGAGAGATTTGGTCAGCGGCTTCATTCATACGCGTTAAGAAATCATCTATACGGCGAACACCAGATCCAGCTTCCGTCTCTTCAGCTGCATATTCTCTAAACTCAGTTAAAATCTTTCTTACTTCAGCTTGTGCTTTATTAACTGTTGAATCTATTGGCTTATTGTCTGAGGTGTATTTGATATGTGATAACGCCTCATTAATACTACTACGCATATCTACGATTTTGTCTGTAAAGCCATTATCATTGACCGCTGCATCAACATGCCTCAGTAGTGGACGGATTTTCAGCATGATATGTGCATCATTTGGGATGAGAGGAGCCACATCAGGTTGGTTCCACTTTTCACTATCAAAATGTGTAAACCCTGCGATACGTCTGCTTAACCAATCTGGGTTATCATCTGGCATGATAGGATTTTCAAACTCTGGAAGAGAGTGATCGTCTTTTTCATAGAATTTAAATGTACTTTTACTACGAACTTCTGGCCCTAAAGCATTGTCCGCAGAGGTGTGCGCGGTGTTCTGAGTTTTTTCACCGCCGTTAGTTGTAAAATCTTCAGCACGCTTTGCTGCCGTCGAATTCGCATCTACGGGTGCTTCAAACGTTTTACCTGCCGCCGCGTCGTCAGTGTATTTAGCGCGGTGAATATCAGATAAGCCACTCCACCAATCTTCTAGGTTATTATTGATAATAAACTGATTGATTGTTTCATCTGTATCCAGCATTACAGGAACTAGATTAGGCTGTGATGTTGTGCCTGTTCTTGTTGTAGTGTTGGCCGATGGGTTTGCTGTTTGTCGAGTAGAGTTTTGCTGCCCAGAATAGCCTGATGTATTATGCTGTTGTGGTTGTTGCGGAGCATTATTATGTCTTGGTGGTGCTTGGTAGGCGTGAGTCTGAGGCTCGTAATTCTGTCCGCGTCTAATCTGTGAGGACAGGTCTCTCACTCGCGCACGAAGCACATCGGTAAGCTGCTCTTTTTGTTCGTTACTTAAGGTTTGTATATTCACAAAGCTATTAATTTCATCACGAAAAGCTTGGCGGTTATTTAAAAGGCTAGGATCGGCCTCTATAGCATCAAGCGTATCGTCACTAAATTTTCTTAAATTTGCTGTGAGCTGTGCGTTTAATCCAGATGTAACGCTTTCACCATTGCTGCTAAACATATTGATAGGCGCACCCAAGACATCATCTGCAATAGATCTGCTATCCTCTAAAAAGCTGACATCAAGTAGAGCGTTTTGAATATCTGCTCGCTGCGCTTGTAGATCGGCTTGCTGTTGTGCATTGATCTCTGCTTCCGTTTGAATGCGCTGGTCTTTATATTCATTGACTATACGCGTCGCTATATTTTGCGCATTCTCAGCGGCATCTTGCATATATTGGTTTGCTTGTTCTTGAACACTGGTCGAAAAGGCATCTAAATGCTCTGCGTGTGTTTTTGAACCATCTAAAGCAACTTGAGTAATCTCATTATTTGCTTTGGATTCAATCTCCGCACGCTTTTCGGCTTTACCTGACATCTTGTCTCGAGCTTTACCTACCAAGTTTTTACTGTCTTGAAGATCTTTAAGCTGTTTGCTTGCTTCTTGATTGATGCTCTCAACCTGCTCGACCATCGATTTAAGAGTAGCGTCGGCTTCACTTAGGTGCGCAGCTGCATCATCACTCTCAACAGTGGCTTTCCTAATAAGCTGTGCGTCTGATGCATCGGTAAGAGATTTTATAACGGCGTTTCTAACTTGCTGTTCTTGTTCTTCGGTTAGGGTTTCACCAATCTCACTAATAGTGCCCTTAACAATCATATCAATATAATTTTGATTGTTGAGGTATTCAGTTTTTATGTGATCCGAAAATTTATCGACCATTTGGTTGATATCATCGGTTTGAGACTTTTGAACACCTGTGAAAGTCTCTTCGATATTCTTCTTATTAGCTACATATTGTTCATGTATTTCATCTGGATTTAACTTTTGTGCCTTAGGGGGGGCGTCTCCTTTGGCCTCTTCATTTGGCTGAGTTTGCTTAGCCTCTTCTTTATCTGTAGTCGGTGTGTCTGTCTCTTTATCCGCTTTTGACGTTTGATTGGCGTCTGCTTCCTTTGTAGCTTGTCGTGCATCTAAGGCGTCATCCACACCTTTGCGGAATTGTTTACCTAAGAGATGACCGCCTGTACCAAGTGCGCCGCCCATACCGAAGCCTAGAGCAAAAGAGCTTGCGCCGCGTGAGAAGTCGTATTGTAAGCCCTCAGAGAGATTTGTGTCATAGTAAAGGTCTACAGTTTCTAAAGCCTTTTTCTCTGTCCCATAGCGTATGAAATAATCATCCGCTAGAGCTTCCACGCCAGCAAATGTACCTGTGGCCATACCGACTTTGAAAGATTGATTGGTCGCAATTCGGCCAGTTAACTGACCCAAGCTTGAGTTTGCTGCTCCTTGTGCAAGTCTAGAGCTAGTAATCTGCGTAACTCTATTTTGTACTGCGCGCCCAACGGCATTATTAACAACAGTATCTGTAAGTTTGTCTGCTGCTAGTTTAAGTGCACCTTTTTGTGCGCCTTGTTTCGCAATGGCACCAACACCAAAACCGAATACCAAAGAACCCCAGAATGTCACATCCTGCGCCATATTGGTGACAGCACGCCCAGCACCAGACCATGACATGTCCTTATGTTCATAGGCATTCATCATGTAAATGGTTGCGAGTTGCGCTTCTTCACTGCGCCCGTTCATTTGGAAAGCGGTTACAGCCGCTGATCCCATGTTGTAGTTAAAGGCGCCCATGAAATCTAGGCCTTGTTTTGCAGCTTCTTCAGCTTCTAACTTACCCTTTAGCTCTAGGAGTTCTTCTTGAGAAGTAGCCTGATTTTTAAGATCTTCTTTCCATTCTGTCTCGAATTTTTCTTCTATGTGAGCTTCCCAAGCACCTTCACCATGTTTCTCATCATATAAAACGCGTGCAGCATGTTGGAATGACTCGTTTTGAACGAGGTCGTCTTCTTTTAGTTCACCTGCAAAGATGCTTGCATCATAATTGTGGCCATCTGTAACGTCATTAAGCTCATTCCAGCGATCTAGATATTCTTGATTTCCATCATCGTTAGCTTCTGCGATAATTTGCTCTTTCGAAGCAGTAAGAAGCTCGTTTGGGTTTTCTAATGCTGGATTTGTGATGTTTTGTGTGAAGGTGGTTTCATTAGCGATAGGACCGAGGTCTGCGGTTTGAAATGGATCTGCTTGATCATCCGCATTATAAATACTATCAACGAGCGCAACTTCAGGATTTTCTGTATCAATAATGGCATAGAATGGTGCGTTATTATCAAAGTAAGAATTTACGACAATAAAATTCTCAAATTGGCTATCGGTTGAAACTTTTAGCTGAACATCTTTTTGACGTTCTAGGAAAAATTTGAGCTGCGTATCGTCCTTACCTGGCTTGTATTCACCAAGCTTCACAAGAGCATCTGCACTTGGTATCGTCTGGAGTGTTGTATTTTGAACGTTATTGCCCGCCATGTATTACCCTTAAGTCTCTCTATAACCAGAAATATTATAGCTTAAAAATTGTTAATTTTTATTTTATATAAGCTATTTCGAACATAAAGACAGAAGCTGAAAATGACTGTTTTTATATTCTTGTTTTTACTAGGTTATTTGTTCTCCTATTTTTTTCCTTTTATACTGAGTGCCAATATATAGAAACGAGGTTAAGAAAGTCTTAATTTTTGTATTAATTATTAAGAAAAAACGCCGCACAGTAAGGGATGCAGCGTTTTTGAATTATTGAAATATAGTGGATTAAGTCTTAGTGGCGGAAATGGCGCATTCCTGTAAAGACCATCGCTAGGCCGCGCTCATTTGCGGCATCAATAACCTCTTGGTCACGAATGGAGCCGCCTGGCTGAATAACAGCGCTAACACCTGCTTCTGCAGCAGATATTAATCCATCTGCGAATGGGAAGAACGCATCAGAGGCAACAACGCTGCCTTTAGTCAAAGGTTCAGGTAATCCGAGTTCCTTTGCTGCTTCCTGCGCTTTCCATGCCGCAATACGCGCACTATCTATGCGGCTCATTTGACCAGCACCTACGCCAACTGTTGCCCCATTTTTAGCATAGACGATAGCGTTTGATTTCACGTGCTTAGCAACGCGGAAAGCAAAGAGCATATCGGTCATCTCTTGTTCTGTCGGCTCGCGGTCGCTAACAACTTTAAGATCAAGCTGAGCAACATCACCAATATCCGCATCCTGAAGAAGGAAGCCACCAGCTACGCGTGAGATAATCTGTCCTGCATCTCCTTTTTCAGGCATAGCACCTGTTTGAAGAACGCGGATTTTACTCTTCTTTTGTAAAACGGGAAGAGCGTCTTCATCAACGCTAGGGGCGATAATAACCTCAACAAAGCGTTTGGTGATTTCAGCTGATAGTTCTGCGCTTAAAGGGCGGTTCACAGCGATGATACCACCAAAGGCACTCACTGGATCACAAGCTAAAGCTTGATCATATGCTTTCACGATATCACTCGCACTCGCAACACCGCAAGGGTTGGCATGTTTGATGATAGCAACTGTTGGCTCGTCAAATTCTGCGACTAGCTCAAATGCTGCATCCGTATCGTTGATGTTATTATATGAGAGCTCTTTTCCTTGAAGTTGCTTAGCACGGGCTGCTCCAGGGCGAAGGCTGTCATCACAAACATAAAGAGCCGCTTTTTGGTGTGGGTTTTCACCGTAGCGAAGTGTTTGCTTTAGGTTCCCAGAAAGGCTGTAGCGACGTGGTGCGCCAAAATCATCTTCCATTTGCTCTATAAGCCAGCTTGAAATATTTGAATCGTAAGTCGCTGTAAGAGAGAAAGCGGTTGCTGCAAGCTGCCTGCGAATGCGGCGTGTAACGGCGCCATCGTTATTTTGCATGCTTTCAATAACTTTGGCGTAATCTTGTGGATCTGTAATGATTGTCACAAAATCATGGTTCTTCGCTGCTGCGCGGATCATAGCCGGACCACCAATATCAATATTTTCAATGCACGCCGCAAAATCGTTGCCGCCTTGTACAGTTTCAACAAATGGATATAAATTAACAACGAGGAGATCAATATCACTAATGCCATTTTCTTCCATGGCTTTCACATGCGCCTGATTATCACGCTTAGCAAGAATACCGCCGTGAATAGTCGGGTGAAGTGTTTTTACGCGCCCATCCATAATTTCTGGGAAACCTGTGTGATCAGAGACGTCTTTGACTTCAAGGCCAGCTTCTTTCAACATTTTAGCTGTGCCGCCAGTTGATAAAATTTCGATACCAAATTCAGCAAGAGACTTTGCAAACTCTGCTACACCTGTTTTATCGGATACTGAGATTAGGGCACGCTTAATTTTTACCGCATGTGGATCGCGTATTGTATTGTCGCTCATGGAGAAACACTTCTTTTCTATAGTTAATGTTAGTAATTGCTCTTATAAGCGCGGTTATAAGACCTTAGTCATTATTATGCAAGGGCTTGCGAGCTTAAAGTTGAGCCTTCACCAAAATGCGGTCCTGCTGTAAGCGCATAAAGGCCACGTTTATCAGGGACTACCTTAAACGCATCCGTTAAACCAATAACTGTTTCTGCACCGCCAAGGAACAGGAAGCCATCAGACTCGAGTTGGTTCTTGATTCGGTTAAGCACATCGCCTTTAGTTTCTTGATCAAAGTAAATGAGCACGTTTCGGCAAAATACGATGTCAAACTTGCCAAGGCTAGCCATGGAATCTAAGAGGTTAAAGGGTTGGTACTTGATCATTGATTTGATCTCGCTATTAATTTCCCAGCGATCTTCTACTTGTGTGAAATATTTCATCAAAAGAGTGATAGGCATGCCGCGCTGAACTTCGAATTGTGAATAGCTTCCTTTTTCGGCTTGAGCGAGTATGTCTTTTGAAATGTCTGTACCAATGATTTCAAAGCTCCAGCCGGGAAATTCAGCGGCTAGCTCCTTGAGAATAATCGCAAGTGTATAAGGTTCTTGTCCACTAGACGCGGCAGCACACCATATGCGAAGGCGTTTAGAACCTCTGTTATTCTTCATGTATTTGAGCACAGTATCTCTAAAAATATCAAATGGACGTGTATCACGGAAGAATGATGTCTCATTCGTCGTCATTGCTTCAACGATATCTTCGATCAGCTTGGGGTCAGGAACGCCTTGAAGAGCCGAGGTCATCGCATCAAGCGTGTCGTAGTTCCACTTTTTAGCGACGGGCGTTAAGCGTGACTCAATCAAGTAGCTCTTATCCTCACTAAGAATAAGGCCTGATTTTTCTTTGAGTAGATTTTTATATAGATCAAAATTAATAATATTCATAACTTATCCAAGTGCAGCTTTCTTAATCCAGGGGCCAACGTCACGCAGTGGAAGAATTTCAGAGCATATTCCGGCATTCGCAACAGCACCAGGCATTCCCCATACAACAGAACTCTCTTCATCCTGTGCAATAAGGCGACCACCTGCGTTAACAAGTGCCTGGCCACCGTTAAGACCATCCTGTCCCATACCGGTAAGAATAACACCTAAAACCCTGTTGCCAAAAATGTCAATGGCGCTTCTAAACATAGGGTCCACAGCAGGCTTACAAAAATTCTCTTGTGGTCCATCATCAAGAACAATTTTGACATTTGTACCATCTTTTTCAAAGATCATGTGAAGCCCGCCAGGAGCCACATAAGCCTTACCATTTTCAAGGATCATACCATTTTCACCTTCCGCAGCTGGAAGCCCAGCCTTTTGCGTGATGTGTTCGGCTAAAATTTTTGTAAAGGTTGCAGGCATATGCTGTGTAATGACAATTGGTGCATTCAAGTTATGGCAATTTTTCAGCACTTCAAAAAGTGCTTGAGGGCCACCAGTCGAGCTACCAATAGCAATTAATGAAGGTGGACCACGATAGGCCATTGGGTCTTGATGTAATGAAATTGTTTTCGCAGGCTTCAGGAATGTTGATGGTGCTGGCGAAGCACTAGAATGGCTTTTTGATCCTTGTTTATCAGGATAGAAACCTTTGATCAGGTTAAGGAGGTACCTTTGAAACTCTGATCCTTCACCGACGTCTTGACTGCTATTTGGCTTCACAAGGCATTCAACGGCACCTGCTGAAAAGGCTCTAAGTGAAACCGAAGCTCCTTTTTCCGTCAAAGAAGAAAACATGATAACTTTTGACTTCGGGCTCGCTTTTAAAATTTGAGGTAAAGCCGTCAATCCGTCCATAACGGGCATTTCGACATCAAGGATAACCACATCGGGTTTTCGTCTGTTAGCGGCGTCAATAGCTTGCTGACCATTAGATACAGAGCTAACAATTTGAATTGCTTTGTCTGTTTCAATTAGGCGCGCGACCATTCCTCTTACAACACTTGAATCATCAACCAGCATTACCGAGATGACGCCGTCATCTGATGATGTTTGGGATGGGGATGGCACGGAGATACTCATTCAAATAGACCTTGGGTGTTAGATAATTATTATGCTGATACTATACAGTAGTGCTATTCAGATAACGATAACAGGCCAATTTGAGTGAATTTTGATTGTATAATCTCACTATCAAAAGGCTTCATAATGTATTCATTGGCACCCGCTTGAAGTGCTCTTTGGATATGGCTCATATCATTTTCTGTTGTACAAAATACAACCTTTGGAGAATTTCCATTATCCATGGCTCTTAATTTTTCAAGAAACTCGATACCGCTCATGACTGGCATATTCCAATCTAGCAAAATTGCATCAGGCATGTTACCTGAACAGAAGTCATATGCTTCTTGACCATTCTCAGCTTCATCACAGCTAAAGCCCAGATCTTCTACAATTCTACGAGCGACTTTTCTAACAACGCGGCTATCATCCACAACAAGACACGATTTCATATTATTATACTCTCTCTGATGGTTTTTTTATTACTAACTCAAGCATACTATATATACACTTTATGTCTTAATAATTCTTGAAGGATTTTTAGAAAAAACCCATTTATTTTAAGCATGTACCGAATGTAAAAACTTTGGGACATCAAGGATGACCAAGAGTTGATCGTCTAACCTGTATATACCCGATGCAAACTCGCGCCATACAGGGTCGAGGGTTACAGGAGTAGGCTCAAAATTTTCATCTTTAAGCGTAAGGACGTCGCCAACACGGTCAATAATAAGGCTGTATAGCTCTGTGTCTAATTCAACTACGACGCTCATATCGGAACTTTCACCCTTTTTGGCTTTGGGAATGCCGAGTTTCGAACGCACATTAATTGCGGTTACGATTCGGCCCCTAAGGTTTAGTGATCCTGCAACTTCTGGGGGGGCTAAAGGCACGCGCGTGACATTTTGTTTACGCAGTACATCTTGCACCTGTAAAATAGGTATGCCAAAGAGTTGTCCAGAAATGACGACCGTTAGGAAGTCTTTTGATTGATCAATAACTTGATTGCCATGTTCTAGGCGATCTTGGCTATAGGCTTGATTGCTCATCTATACTCTCTCCTTATTAGGCATCTTTATGTTTTTGTTCAGAAAGTGTCTGTGACAGCGTGCTTAGTAGTGTGTCACGATCAAATTTTGCGACATACTTGCTGAAACCAACAGCCATTCCGCGGTCGATGTCTTGCGGTGTAGCATGTGAAGATAGTGCGACCATTGGGGTTTCTGTCCAATTTGAGTTGTCACGAACACGCTGCGCAAATTCAAAGCCGTCCATATCTGGCATCTCGATATCACTGATGATGACATCGAAATATTCACCCTTTTCACACATTCTCAGCGCTTCGTTTGGGCTTTCGAGTGTTGTGACATCATAGCCCGCAACGTTTAATAGTGGGGTGAGCATATTGCGGAAAAACGGGCTGTCATCAACGAGTAAGATTCTCTTCTTGCTGTTGCTGTTACCATTTTTGATCTCTTGGCTATGGCTGTTTTCTCTATCAAGATACGGCTCATCACCATGGTCTTTAAACCAGTCTTTATTTGCACTTTGCAGCATATGCCCAACATCTACTATGTCTGTAGCTTTACCATTAATAATGGCGCTTCCAAGAAGGTTCGGGTTTGAGCTATCAAGCTGAAGCTTCATATGTGCTTCTGTAATGTCGATAATTTCATCGACAATTAACCCCATCGAATGACCTTTATGTGCGAATACGAGTACTGGTTTTTCGCCCTCTGCGACAACCTTGTGGTTCATCGGTGAAAGAGGCATAAGTTGATCGCGGTATTGAACAACGGATTGTTCTCCGGATTGCTCAACGGTAGACATATCAATGTTTTCAAGTCGAGATACGAGTGAAAGAGGGACTGCTTTAGGTGCACTATCTCCAGCAGAGAAGAGAAGGAGCGATGTTTTCTCGCCCGCAGCTGTTCTAACGGTCTCCGTGGTATCTACCGCTTCACTCATATCTGTTGTTGCATCGCCTGTTGCTTTAGCAATGCCATTTGGATCAAGGATCATGATGACACTACCATCCCCAAGAATTGTATTACCCGCAAATAGCTCAATATCACGAAGAATAGTAGATACAGGTTTTACAACAATTTCTTCTGTGTCATATACGCGGTCCACTATAATACCAAAATCATAGGCACCGACTTGCGTCACAACGATATATTCATGACGCTTCTCTTCTTTTAGGTTGTCTTTATTCTCTACCTTTGTTTCAGCCTTTTCATCTCCTTCAACAGTTGTAATATCTTCGGATATGACGTTTGTTGAATCGAGCTCTTCCATCTCGTCCTGGGTTGCTTCAGGAAGGTCGAGTATGCTGCGAAGGGAAACAAGGGGAAGCAAGCGATCGCGTAAGCGGAATACAGGTGTGCCTTTAATCTTCTCTATGCCATTATCATTGGTTGTCATCACAAGTTCTCGAACAGCCAATTGCGGTATCGCAAAGCGTTCATTACCGGCTGCGACGATAAGGGCGGAGACGATAGCAAGAGTCAGTGGAATTTTAATCGTAAATTTCGAACCTTTACCTTCTTCTGAGTGAAGTTCGATCGAACCACCAATTTTCTCGATGTTGGTTCTTACAACATCCATTCCAACACCGCGGCCAGAGACTGATGTCACTTTTTCTGCAGTTGAAAAACCAGCTTTGAAAATGAACTGATTAATTTGGTTTGTGCTCATGTCCTCTAGCTCTTGCGGCGTAGCAAGGCCATTCATAATGGCTTTTTCTTTGATCTTATCGATCGATAGGCCTTTACCGTCGTCTGCGATCTCAATATTAATGTGCCCGCCTTCATGATAGGCGTTGAGTTTGATTGTACCTGTTTCAGGTTTACCGGCAGCTTTACGAATGTCAGGGGTTTCGATACCATGATCGCCTGAATTCCTAACCATATGGGTGAGGGGGTCTTTAATAAGGTCAAGAACCTGGCGGTCAAGCTCGGTGTCTTGACCATTCATTTCCAAATCAATCTTTTTATCGAGTTCAATTGCAAGGTCACGAATAATACGCGGTAACTTGGCCCATGCATTACCAATTGGCTGCATGCGTGTTTTCATGACACCTTCTTGCAAGTCAGATACAACATGATTTAGGCGTTGCAGTGGCGCACCAAAATCACTTTCTGAATCGGCGGTATTTGTGTGTCGCTGAATCTGCATAAGCTGATTTCTTGTAAGCACAAGCTCCGAAACCATTGTCATTAGATTTTCAAGTACATCTACACTTACGCGCAGGCTTTGAGCGGATACAGATTTAGTCGCGGGGGCATCTGCTTCTGTTGATGTGGGTTTGTCTGCTTTAACTTCTGTTTTTATTTCAGGAGCCGGATCGGTGTTAACTTGCTGAATACCAACTTGTCCATCTGGTCCTGGCGCTGAGGCAAAAGCCGCTTCAAGCGCGTCGAGTTCCTCTTGTGTCATGGTACCAGCGAGTACAGCTTGCTCCGGGACATCACCATCATCCGAAGCGGGGGTTGCGCTCTGGTCAGATGGTGCAGGAATTTCAGCTTCGTCAACGCTTTTACCTTCATAAGCCGCGTCAAGTTTTGCGATAATTTCGCTATCATCGCCTTCAGGCTCACTACCTGTTTCTTCAAGTTCGTTAACGATGAATTTAATGCGGTCAATACATTCAAAAATGAGGGTCACATACTCTGGTGTAACTTCGAGGTCACCATCACGAAAGCGGCCAAGAACATTTTCGCCATGGTGTGCCACCTTCTCAAGACGAGGAAGACCAAGAAATCCGCATGTACCTTTAATCGTATGGACTAGCCTAAAGATTTTACCTAGGAGGTCAGCATCATTTGGGTTTTGCTCCAGATTAACTAGATCCAGATCCAACTCTTCTAAGCTCTCATTGGTTTCTGTCAAAAATTCAACAATAAGCTCATCCATAATCCTGTCCTTTCAATCATATTCTATGACGCATTTGCCTTGCGGTATGGTGCAGTTTGCTCTTAGTCGTATTAAGTATACGATGAGTTCATTAAACGCAGATTAAGACGCACTAGAAAAAGAGACGTCAGGCAATCAGTATACACTATTTTTAACTGAAAAAGAATGCGTTAGATCATAAACTTAATATATGAACTACTGATGTATTCTTTATGTTAAGAAAAGTCAGTGATGTTAAATGCTTTGAGGTAAGTTAATGGTAATGGTCACGCGATCGGTGTCTTGGGTGAATGCAACCTTAAATCCGTATTTATCACTCAGTAAGCCTAAGATGTAAGCATGAATTAACTTTGGTGTGATTTGATCTGTGCTCATTGCAAGGGCAAGGGCTTCTTTAACTTGCTCGCGTGCACCGGCATTTTCACCGCTAGCAATAACATTCAGCTCGCCATGAGTTTCTGATTTAACGTCAAGTTCGCCGCCTTTAGGAAGGAAATCAATCCCGAGTAGTAAAACGCTGATAAGGATTTTTGAAAAAGCATCTGGGCGCTCTTCATCCCCGTGACCCATTTCCCCATAAGCATCCCAAACTTGTTTCACTTTGCCGTCAGGGCTTACAATCGCTTCAATTGATTTATAAACATCTTCTGGTTTAATGCTGTTATCAGAGCCGCCTGCACCATAAGCCATACGGTAGGCTTGTAGTTTTGCGGAGGCCTGTTGAGCGCTGTAGGCAATAAGGCTAAGGGCTTCATCGCCAGCGTCCGCGCCCATTTCGCTCATAAACTCTATGCCGTTACAGACCGCGCCAATAGGGCTGATCAAATCATGGCACACTTTTGAAGAAAGTAATTCTAAAATGGTAATGTCTATTTTATCGCTCATTCGCAAATATTAGATTATTTTAAGCTACTATAAAAGAGGTAGATTAAGAAAAATCAATATGATATCCAAGCGCGCTAATTTCATCGCTAATCATGGCCTGAATGTCTCTTAGCTCTTGTTCGCTTTTTGCTTCAGCCCGAAAGACCAAAACGTCTTGCGTGTTTGACGGGCGTAAAAGCCACCAGCCCTTGCTATTGCTAACACGCATGCCATCAATATCATTGATAATCATATCGTCACTGAGCTTCGGTTTGATACTTTTGATTAGTTTAGGGAGTAGCTCAAATTTTTCCTCGCGTTTAACTTCGATCCTGATTTCAGGTGTGTCATATAAGTGCGGCAAATCTTGGGTGAGGCTTGAAAGTGCACCGTGACTGTCACAAACGTCATTTAAAAGTCTTATGGCACAGTAAAGTGCATCATCAAAGCCGTAATATTTGTCGGCAAAAAAGATGTGCCCTGAAAGCTCACCTGCGAGCGGTGCGCCTGTTTCATTGATTTTATCTTTTATAAGTGAGTGCCCTGTTTTCCACATAACAGGTTGTCCGCCTAGATGTGCAATCTCATCGAACATAACTTGCGAACATTTAACATCACCAATGATGGGTGCACCCGGGTGATTGGCAAGCACTTCGCGTGCATAGATGGTCAAAAGAATATCACAGCGAATAACACGTCCACGTTCATCTACAACGCCAATGCGGTCGCCATCTCCATCAAAAGCAATGCCCAGATCGCAGTTGTCTTCAAGGACTGTTTTTTGCAGATCGATAAGGTTTTTATCAACGGTTGGGTCGGGGTGATGATTTGGAAAATCTCCGTCGATCTCATCGTACAGAAGAATATGTTCACCCGGCAGCTTATCGGTAAGAAGTCTCAGAACTTCGCCAGCGGCACCATTACCTGCATCCCAAGCTATTTTAAGGCCTCTACCGCCTGTGAAATCTTGCATGAGACGGCTGATATAGGCGTCTTTGATGTCAAGTGTACTGAGTTTTCCTAGGCCTCTATTATAGTTTCCAGTGGCGGCAATTTGTCCAATTTCTTGGATACGCTCACCGAAAATAGGGCCGCACTGTAGTGTCATTTTAAAGCCATTATAATCTGATGGATTGTGAGAGCCAGTGATCATAATGCCCGCATCTGCGTTTAAATGCTTTACGCTATAATAAAGCATCGGGGTTGGGCCAATACCAATAAGTTGAACATTACATCCACTCTCAAGTAGGCCTCTAATAAGGTGCTCTGAAAAGTCAGGTGAAGAATGACGGCCATCATAACCAACGCAAACAAGAGGGGCTGTTTGTTGCGTTTCATGCTGCGTGAAAGTGCCAAAGCTTAAGCCTAGCGCATAAGCATCTTGGTTTGAGAGGTTAAGGCCAACCTGACCGCGAATATCATATTCGCGCAGGATAACTGGATCAAAATGATGGGGCTTATTCAGCGGCGACATCCTTGCGCTCGCTCTTGATTTTTTCAGCCATCTCTAAGATTACGCGCTTAACGTCTTCGCCGATTTCTGGGTCTGTAGATGTAAAAGCAAGGTTAGCTTCTATAAAACCAATACGGCTACCGCTATCATAGCTTTTTCCATCAAAACGCGCAGCGTAAAATGGCTGTGGCTTGATCAGCTTTGCCATGGCATCTGTAAGCTGAATTTCACCTCCAGCACCAGTTTCAAATGCGGAGAGGTGTTCGAATACCTCTGGCTGAAGGATGTAACGACCAATCACGGATAGAGTTGAAGGGGCGTCCTCAATATTCGGTTTTTCAACCAGCCCTTTAACAGGCATTTTTTGTGAGCCATCATCATCGACATCGACGATACCATATTTATAGGTTTCTTCGCGTGGCACATCTTCAACGGCAATAACATTGCCGCCCGTCTCGTTGTAGATATCAACCATCTGCTTGAGGCAGCCATTCTTTTGGCTTTTGACGAGGACGTCAGGCAGCAAGATCGCAAAAGGCTCATTACTAATGAGCTTGCGCGCGCACCAAATTGCGTGGCCCAGTCCAAGTGGACGAGCTTGACGGGTGAGGAAGAGCTCGCCTTCAGTCATTTCTGACTCTTCAACTTTTTCAAGCATTTTGTCTTTGCCGCGTCTTTGCAAAGTTTGCTTAAGCTCGGGCTGATAATCGAAATGTTCTTCTAGCAGATTTTTGTGACGACCTGTTACAAAGATAAACTCTTCAATGCCTGCTTCGCGCGCCTCGTTAACAACATGCTGGATAAGCGGCTGATCATTGATCGGTAGCATTTCCTTAGGCATGACTTTGGTTGCTGGTAAAAATCGTGTGCCAAGACCCGCTACAGGGAAGACGGCTTTACGAACTGGACGTTTATAATTTTCTGTGCTCATGATTTTGTTGTTAAAGAGTCTTATTTATGAATGCAAGTCTATTTGCGCTCGTTCTCAAGCAAAATATCACGCGCTTGGTTGAGCTTTGCGGCGAGCCATTCCGATCCTTCTTTATCAGGATGTACTTTTTGCATGAGTGTTTTATATGCTTTTTGAATATCGTCTTCACTCGCGCCATCTTTTAGGCCAAGGACGTTGAGTGCTTCTTCTTTTGTGCTGATTTCATTAGCTTGCGCGTGATTATCGGCTGTTGGCTTTTCTCGCCATTCTTTGATCATAAGGTGGATGATAGGGGCCAGAGCAACGACGAGGGCAAGGGCGCCGGCCAAGCGTCCTGTAATCGCCATGAAGAATAAGGCGAGGCATATTACAATAAAGGCTGAGGTTAAAAAGAGCGCCTTAATTTGCTTTATATTGGCGTTAAGAAAGAAGCGAAATAGAGCATAAAGCCCAATGAGTAATCCTAGCGCGAGAAAAATATAGGGCATGAAACACCGTTTATTTATTAAGTCTTTAAGCCTATAATAGCACGATGGAAACGACTGACAAGCTAGCAGCGCTTAGAGCTGAACTAAAAGTGCAAAATATTGATGGGTTTATTGTCCCTAGAGCTGATGAATATCAGGGGGAGTTCGTTGCGCCTTATGCTGAGCGTTTGAAATGGATTACAGGTTTTACCGGTTCTGGCGGTGTAGCTGCGATATTGATGGATAAGGCCTGTGCGTTAACGGATGGACGTTATTTAATACAGATTGCTCAGCAGGTTGATCAGAAGCACTTTGAAACAGGCGATATGATCAGTGAGCCCATTGAAGAGTGGTTAAGAGCCAATGCGAGTGCGGACGCCGTTATTGGTTATGATCCTTGGCTGCACACACCATATCAGGTTGAAAAATGGCAAATGAGCGGTCTAAGTTTTAAGGCATTGGATAGTAATCCAATAGATGCGGTGTGGCAAAATCAGCCAGTAAGGCCAGAGGGTGATATTGAAATTTTCCCTGAGTCTATTGCTGGCGAGAGCTTTCATCAGAAAAAAAAGCGTATAGCTAACAAAATCGCCGAAAAAGGGGCGGGTGCCTGCATTCTGACGTTACCAGATTCTATTAGCTGGCTTTTGAATGTTCGTGGCCGCGATATTGATTATATTCCCTCATTATTATCCTACGCGGTGGTCTACGCGGATAACACAAAGCCCATAACGCTTGTTGTCTCTCCTGATCGTTTGACGCAGCCTTTGATAGACCATTTCTCGGGTGGGGTGAGTTGTATTGCCCCCGAACATATTGATAGAATTTTTGATGATCTTGAACGTAGCGGTGAGACGGCGCCGGTCATGATGGATTTTGCCAGAAGCCCGATTTGGTTCAAGGATGCGCTAGAGGCGAAAGGTTTCGAAATTAAAGATGCGATTGATCCATGTATTGCCCCCAAAGCTCGCAAAACTGCATCTGAGACGGCGGCTTTAAAGCAGGCGCATATCGTCGATGCGGCGGCCATGTGTAAGTTTTTATATTGGTTAGAGGCTGAGGTGGAAAACGGAAGACCTGTTACAGAGCTTAGCGCCTCTAAGAAATTACAAGAATTTCGCGCGCAGCATAGTGCTTATCAAGGTGATAGCTTCCCTTCAATTGCAGGGTTCGCAGAGCATGGCGCAATTGTTCATTACCGCGCAACTGAGCAAAGTAATATACCTATTGAAAAAGGTAATCTGTTCTTGCTCGATAGCGGCGCCCAATATTGGGGTGAAGGTTTTGCCGGGACAACAGATATAACCCGTACTATAGCCATTGGAACGCCTGATGATGAAATGAGAAGGCGCTTTACACAGGTGCTAAAGGGGCATATCGCGGTTGCAAATGCTAAATTTCCTGTAGGGACAAAGGGTGTGCAAATTGATGCATTAGCCAGAGCGCCTTTATGGGCTGATAATGTTGATTTCGCACATGGTACTGGGCATGGTGTTGGCTGTTATTTAGCAGTTCATGAGGAAGCCGCTAGCATTTCTCCTAGGGGGCGCGAAGCTTTTGAACAGGGAATGCTTATTTCAAATGAGCCAGGCTATTATAAAGAAGGGGCTTTTGGCATTCGTACGGAAAACTTAGTTCTCGTTGTGGGAGAAAAGGGTGTATGTGATGGAACGGGCCGTGAAATGATGGGCTTTGAAACTATCAGCTTTGCACCAATTGATAAGGATGCTATCGAAGCCGATATGCTGAGCCATGAGGAAAAAGAGTGGCTAAATAGCTATCATCGACAGGTCTATGACATCGTTTCTCCTTTACTGGATGAACCTCATCAAAAATGGCTGCAAGATAAAACAGCTGAGATAAAGTAGAGGATATAACGTGCAGAGTATAAAGGCTGAGTTCTATCATTATAGATACCTTGTGCTTTTTTCCCTTTGTTGGTTTGCCTTGAATTATGCGGCGGCTCTGTCCTTTGGAGCACCGTTCTTAATATTTACTGACTTTGTTAAGTATTATTCTTATGTGCTGATGCAGTATGTAGCGCTGTGCGCTATGGCACTTGTATATATTGCCTTAAGGGCGCTATGGAGAAAGCAAAACGCCGTACAGACTGTGCGGCAAGCTGTTTGTCAGTATGTTCAAGAGGAGCGATACGCGGCGCTCTTGCCGATATTAATCGCTATGTTTGGTATTTTTTCATGTGTATCTATGAGTAAATCTCTAGTGCAATATATAAACCCATATCAATGGGATATGTATTTTTATGAGATGGATATATGGCTGCATGGGGGCGTGCTCCCTCATGAGATTTTGCTAAGCCTGACGCCGTTGAATGAGTTTTCAACGCTTATGATCCTGAAACTGTCTTACATGTTTTGGTTCTTTGTGATGATTATTGCCTATTGGTACGTCATTTTTATTGATGGGAACCGTGTGCACAGAGATCGTTTCTTGTGGGCGTCGTCGATATGTTGGGTGATTCTGGGTGGTTTTTCTGCACTGTATTTTTCTT
>Ga0208837_1000060_pt1 | contig 19014 bp, 17 predicted proteins | sample DeeseametaMP0327_FD_184214 | JGI IMG/M metagenome (GOLD analysis project Ga0208837, IMG submission 184214) | Marine microbial communities from the Deep Atlantic Ocean - MP0327 (SPAdes) | ecosystem: Environmental > Aquatic > Marine > Oceanic | place: East of Recife, Brazil, South Atlantic Ocean...
CCCAAATAGCATAGCGCATATGACGTGCATTCCAGCCATGCTCAGCAACATGAAAAAGCGCAGATTCAAGCTGACCAATGCAATACCCCCTATCCTCATCAATCAAAACAGGTTGATAATGCCCCTCGATCTCACCCATCCCTGATACGTTTAAATCATTCACTTCGGGGAACATCATACGTTTTTTGTGCAGCAAAGCGATTTTATTATTCTTAAGGCCATATTCTAGAATCTGTCCTTTCCAAATATATTTTCCGCGCACAAAAAAACCTGCATATTTCTTTTCGGATTCTAATTGAAGCGCTTTAATTTCAGCAATAAGTGCATCATGCATATGTTCATCCGCATCAATAAACAGTACCCAATCATATTTAAACTCAAGCGTTTCTAGACACCACTGCCTCTTCTTAGGATAACGCTTATTCCATATAAAACTCTCGAACCTGGCATTATATTGCATCGCAATATGCGGCGTACGGTCCCCTGACAAAGAATCAACGATCCAAACATCATCAAAGCCCTTTAGTGCCTCTAAGCACGCAGGTAAACGCTTCTCTTCATTCTTGGTAATAATCACAACACTTACAGGAATCATTTTACTCAGCCGCATCACTCTTAGAAAAAGAATCTTTTTTATTATTCATATTTTCAGCCACAGTATTAGACCACCCCCAATGACGCTCGGGCAATGCCTCACCATCCACTCCTTGGTTTTGCTGCATGTTTCTCAGGCCATAAAATATATAGCCGATTACCCCGCCAATTAATGCAGCAAACGCACAAAAAATCCCATAAGATGGCCAAGCAGGCCTAGCCTGAACGTAAGGGGGCTCAACAACATGTGCAGCAAAATACTCTGAAGTAGAAACAAGCATCAGTGCTCGCTCTTGTTCAACTAACATATCCGCGTAAGAACGGCGAAGTTCAGGGTTAACGGTATCACTCAATGCTGCACGAATGTAATCTATACGCCCATTGATATCTTTTAAAACCAAGTTTCGAATGAGCATGTCCGATGTTCCATGCACAAAACGCACAAAATATTCTGCAAATTTTGGATTCTGATGCTGATAATGCAATTGATATAAATCACTCTCACCAACCTGATTTAAAACAACGCGCTTACTTATATAATGCGCAAGTTTCGGCGCGTTCCAGTCCTCGTCAGCTTGCTGAAATATAAATTTCTTATCTGACATTAATCCCTGTATAATTCTCTTATCTTGCAGCATAATTTCTGAAATAGCCGCCCCTTCATAAACAGACATAAATCTTAGTAATAAAGCGGAACTATCAAACGCTCCAACCGCATCGCTATATTGAACTGAATTAGAAGACCTCGTATGGGACGACGCACTATCCATATAAAGCGCTGGCCCAACAACCATCACAGCCTTATATTGAGGTATTGAAAAAAACAATATGATTGCGCCTAGACAAACGCACAAAAAAGCAGAAGAAAAAATATAGTTTCGAGCGCACCAAACTTCAAAAATAAACTCTCCTAATGTTTGCTCTTTTGCATGCCCCATAGAACTATTCCTCTAAATCAGCCTTAAGAACGCCCCAAGCCCTTTCGATCCATGCATTAATAGATTCTTCGGGTACAAATATTTGCGAAGCTTCAACCGCGCCTTTATGCGCTTTAAACCACACATCACTGTTATAACGCATCTTTCTAATAGCCTCGGCGAGTGCCTTAGCCTGGCCTTGGCCAACCACTATACCTGCTCCAAAATCATTCAAAATTTTTGCAGGCTCAGATAGCGCAGGCCCAACAAACACACATGGCCTCTGAGCAGCCAAAGCTGAATAAAGCTTGCAAGGCACAACCATGCCAGCAGCTTCCTCTTTCATTGAAACAATATGAATATCACCACTTTCCATTAACGATTTAATACGGCTAGGCGGTTGATATGGTAACAGGCGAATATTATCCAAGTTTCTCTTTGAACGTTGCTGCGAAATATAGTCATAACGCGGTCCATCACCGACAAAAACAAACTCGATGTCGTTATGCTCGTCTTTGTTAATATCTTCTGCTGCATCCAAAATCGTATCTACAGGGTGAACACGACCAATATTACCGGCATAAAGAACGCGGAACTTAGGCTTATATTTCTTCTGCTCTTCATAGCTACGAACAAGTTCATTCGCTTCATTGTTTTGAGAGTCTTTTGTTTTTTCACCGCCAAAATGAAGTAAAGCTTCTCCTTGCTCATAAGCCTCTTCATGATCGCGTACAAGCTCAAAATCTGGCCAATTAGGAATAACCGTAATCTGTTTAGGATCAAAATTATCGTAAGAGAGATGCCGCGCCATACAACGCCCAACAACAATTACCTTATCTGATTTTTTCATCGCCTTGCGCGATATAGCTTTGCATAAACTCACCATAAACCGTGGCACTTTTACACCTAACGCAGGTAAAAGGTCAGGGTAAAGGTCTTGGCACCAATGAATATGACGATTCTTTTTAAAAATACTAACCAAACGCCCTACAACAGCCAGCATAGGCGGATCAGTCATTGTTACAACAATATGAGAAGACGGAAGCCTCAAGGCTTCTCCGAGCATCTTCATCCAAATTCTGAGATAGCTTAATGCTCCCTTTGGACGCTCCGGCGCTTTAATTCGAATAAGCTTTATAGCCCCATCACGTTCAACTTTATCGGAAGGCCCCGTTGTAATAACCGTAACCTGCCACCCCTCTTTAGCAAAACTACGCGCCAAATCAGACAAAACACGCCCGCTAGCTCCACGAACAGGCGGATAAACACGATTAATAAATAAAATTGACGGCCTACGCATAAGCTCTCATAGCCCCAGCTTTACTCTCTAGAGGAATATATATTTGATTAATAAAACAGATACATGATGTGAGCTTAGTTTTCAATCATCTGCGGCTTTTCACCCCCATGGATTTTTTGATCCATATGGTTTTGTATATTTTCGCGGACAATCACTAAGGAAACGAGCAAAAGAACTAATCCAAAATCAAAGGATTTATAGCTAGCATATAACAGCACTGAAACAAGCAAAGGTGCTATAAGCGCTAAAACCAACACTATTTGGCCTCGCCCAAGATAAAACAGATAACGAATCAATTCATAAAAGTAGAACAAGCAAAGAGTGCAGCCAACAATTCCACCTTTAAGCAAAACATAACTGAACAAACTATGCGTATAATAAACATGAACTTCAGCAACAGCAGGCGAAGCAAAACCTGCCCCCCACCCTTTACCAAAGAGCAAACTCGTTAAATCCTCTGATATCAGCGACATAACAGCCTGAAACTCTTCCAATCGACTATTTAACCCGCTTATTCTATGCTTTTCTAACAGCACATCTAAAAACGGAACAATATCCACTGTTATGTTATAAAATACGACAAACAATATAGCTAAAATAATCATCACGCGTTTAGGGTACGCTCTCATTAAAAAGGCTAAAATCACAAGCTCAGAAATCACAAAACAGCCAATAAAAGCACGCTGTTTACCCTCAAACATAGCAAACACACATATAGCAGCAAAAAGAATAAACACTATAGAAACACACAGAGACCGAAAGCTAAAACGCTCCGCAAATAGCTTTAAAGCCACGCCACATAAGAAAATTGCACTAAATAAAACGGCCGGTGAGTTTGATAAATAATATAACTTGTCAGCCCCCAATAAACTACGAAGCGAATATACAACACCCAAAAATACAACAGCGATCAAAACATAGAACTGATGCTCAACATCTATACGTTTATAAAAAAATAAAGGCAAAAACAGAAATAAGAATGAAACTACATCTCGAAAATATTGATGATAACCACCACCATTATGAAGAAACATAATTGTCGGAACAAACAACCCATATAAAAGTAATATTTGCCCCCAAATACACCATAACGGTCTTTTAGCATCATAAATCAACGCATGACGTACGCCATTAAAACTAACAGCGAAGATCAATAACACTGCCAGCATATATTCCACCCAACCGTAAGATTCAGGTGTTGGCTGCCCAATAACTGCGTAAAGAATGACCGTACTAAAAAGAAAAAAAACTGAAACACCTACCGAAGACAAAGGCACGTACATACGTACTAAACTCGTGTGCAATTCAGGCATAAGCTAATCAGGGGAATGAGTATAAATTAATTTCCATCATTTGGTGAAACAAATAAACGTGGCTTAGTGATAGTTACACTATTCGTCTTATTTGTCCTTTTTGGAGCCGCCTTCGCGTTTAGCCCACCACCTGATTGAGAGTTTTCAAATGTAAAATTCGCTTCATAATCTGCATCAGACGAATTCTTTCGCTGGCTAGCATATTGTGTTCGATTAATGCTCTTACGCTCAAGATGCGCAATAAGAGCTTTTCTTCGCTCTAAATTCTTTTTTTGAATAAGGCCGCGCCTAGATTTAGCATAACTTTGAATTTCCTCAATAGTTTCAGGCTCTCGTCCGCTTTGCTGCCACGCTTGGAAGATTTCAATTTTTTCATTCACATACTTGATATTCTGGTTAAGGCGAATTTTATCGCCATAAAATGAGCGCGTTCCACCAGTGATAATACCAGAGCTAGCCATAGTATTATCCTGACTTGGGGCAATGTAAATAGACGGACGAGAATTATTGTTTTCAACCTGCGGCTCTTCTATGCCTTCTGGCGTATTATATATCCGGAATTGAGCCGAAGCCGTCCCCAGTCCAATAAACATACAACCAATAATTAATCCTGAACGTAAATAACGCATCTTTTTAATAGCCCCTAACATTAACAAATTAATGATAACAGAACTTTGCATATAAATTCAAAAAAACATGAATAAAAAAAAATGATTTTTTTAAAAGCTAGTTAAACCTTTGTTAAGAATTACACGCCATTATAGGCCTAAATCTATAGCAAACAGCCTGCGTAAAGACGGGACAAAATATACAAAAAGCGATTATAGAGGAGAAGGAAACAATGCAAGTTAATGTTAAAGAATTTCTAAGGGAATCAAACATCACCGAGTCGTTTTACCCGGGTAAGCGTTTGGTTCACCCTTGTAAACAAACTGGTGAATACAAAAACCACTGCGTGATTTTAGATTGGCGTGACCCATCGAAAATCCGTATTGAGGTTAAAGCAGGTATGAGTGGCAAAGACCTCACACCTGAAAAATTAAAATATTATCCTGTTTCATTCCAAACACCTACATATGTGGATATCGAGGTTGTGAATGACAACAATGAAGATGATGACGAAACAGAAACAAGCTCTGGCAAAGGTGGATCAGGTGGCAAAAAGCCTAAAAGAAGCCTTGAGGACATTGAAAAGATTGCAAATGCATTCGGCAGCGCTCTTGAAGGTAAAGTTCCGGAGCTTGGTAAAATTGTAGATATGGTTGTGATGGGTACACAAATCGCAAAAGATGCTTACGCAAATGTAATGGGCAAATTAGCACACGGTATTCAACACGCAAAAGTTTCAACTACGGACATGCTCGCGCAAGCTGGTAAATTTGTAACAAAATATACACCACCAGCCTTCATGCAGCCTTCAGGCGATGAAACAGCGACATATAGCTATGACCGTGAGAAAAATGCAGATATCGGCTTTAGACCGACAATAAGCTAAATATAAGGACAATTATAACGCATTTTTCTGAATTACTATTTTAAGCTGGACCAACTAAGCGAGCTGCCCTTTTTTAATATAGGGCAGCTTTTTTTTGCTTAATTTCTACTTTCACATATAAAAAGTTCCATTGCATTTTTCTGACAATCCATTATCAAAGAAACATAATTTGTTTAACGGGAACAAATTATAAAACACGGACGAACATAGGTTTAGAATAATGAGCGCAAAGTCTAATGTGCACTCCATTACGAGGCATGAGCTGCCTCCAATAGCACTATCTGGGGTTTTCAGACCAGAAGCCCAAAATAAAGAATTACCAATATATAAATCGGCACTAGTCGTCTCTGATAGTCATAATGGTGACAATCTACATCCGGCTGCCGATGGACATATGCAAATGATCGCACTAAGTGATGTAGAGTTACTCGTACTTAATGGTGACATCATTGATTTCGAAGAAATCTTTCATTATTTCCAAGAAATTGGCCTAAAGGAATTCCCAAAAAATTTTGCAGAACTCGCTGAAAAAAACATTTACCCACCAAATCGCATCGAAAGCATGCTTCAATTCCTAGATGTCTGCATAGACAAAGCCCAACAAGGAGCACGTATAGTGTACGTAACTGGGAATCACGATAATGTAGTAGAAGCGCTGCATGGCCAAAACATCCATGGCATAGAGTTTAAACCTTATTTCCTAGCCAATGTCGGCGGTAAAGATTCATTATTCCTACACGGACATCAAGGCGATAAAAACGCCGATGCAAATTACCGAAGTCCCATTAGTAAATTTTTCAATACACGCTATTTTGAAGCCAGGAAACACGATCACAAAAAACAAAATAATGGCTACTACACCAATATGTGGAAAGAAATTGGCAAAGGCGTAGTTAATAACCCATTTCGAAAAAAAATGGCAACATTTGCGCACATTATGGGCGCTGAGCAAGTTTTTGCAGGCCATATACACGAGCATCACATAGGTACAGTAAACATCAAACAGTCAAACGCAAACGGTACAACAACTTATATAGATATAACCTATTGCAACACAGGCGATGATGCAGACAATTTCTACAAAAATGGTAGTGGCGCCAAAGCTATACTAGCCGACGAAAACAGTGTTAAAAAGCATACAATAAGCACCAAAGACAAACCATACAATCATATTCAAAACCAAGAAATCAGGGAAAAGTCCAGTTATCTGATGGAGAAACTGTACGCCGCATTTAAAAACACCGTACGTTCGCTTGATTGTCACTGGCAGCATGATGGAAACTGGAATACAAACCCGGCACAGCTCCCAACAAAAGATCACCCCTTGAAGCCGCACTCACAAGTCGCATAATTTATTTGCGCTTATAAAAAACTATTCTATGATCAAGCTATGAGCAAAAAACTTAACGGTCACGATCGATCTGAAAATAAAATTGTAAATTTCCCCGGCAGTAAAGAACGTCAAAAACTAAAGTCTGACGAAGAAAAACGCATACGAGCGGAATATAAAAAGCGAAAAAAAGAACAAAGTGAACCTTTCATAAATTACGATAAAATTCCTCTATTTGCTCGTACATTTTTTATGACGCTTCTCTTAATTAATTTGCCTATCTTTTTCCTTGGCTCTGCGCAGCAACTCTCAATCATTCACAATTTCGGCTTCACACCGGGTGTCTTTACCGGAATATTCGAGTGGAGCTGGTTAGCGCCCCTTACATTATTTACACATATAGCTCTTCATGGTGGCTTCATGCATTTAGGCTTTAACCTAGTTATGGGATTAGCCCTGAGTATCGCTTTTGAAAGACAATATGGCGCACGCGCTGCCTTTAAGTTTTTCATTATTAGCTGCTTAGGCGGAGCACTTCTTTTCTTTCTAATCAGCCCCTTCAGTCCTCAAGCCCTTATTGGTGCATCAGGTGGCATAAGTGGCCTATTTGGAGCTCTTCTTCTAAACATTCTTCGTCAACTCTCCAATCAGCCGCAGGTCTATTCAGCCGCAGCTATAGCCAACGGCCAACATGCATTAAAGCAGCGAACATCTAAGATCTTAAAGAAAAAAGGTCCTTGGCCAATTTTAATTTTCTGGGGTCTCTTTATGACGTTAATTGGTCTCATAACGCCTGGTAACATTTCATGGAGCGCGCATTTAGGCGGCTATATCACTGGGATTACACTCGTGATACTGATTGAAAAAAGAAAAATTAAGCTCTAAAAAAAATTACACTGCGTGAACTAAGCCTTGCATCGTTGATTGCCCGCTATGAATGAGTAAGGCATTATCACTTTGTAAATCTGTACTTCGCCCCCAAATCATACTATTAAAAGCGCCATGTGGCTGTGCAATAGGCTTCCACTGCGTATACAAACGGCCAGTTTCCTGACATACCCATTGCCGCTCTACTGGCGCATTAATAGCCTTCTCCAACCAAGTGCGTGCCGCCGCTTCATCATGTATACTCAATTCTTCAAGCTGCGCATAAGAACGGTATAAAGAGGCCGTTGGTTCAATAGCTTCTGCTTTTTCAAAATATTTACGTGCCTCACCCCAAAGCGAAGACTCAAGTGCAGCTTTACCAGTCTCCATACATGCTACAGCATTTCTCTCATTGATTTTAAGCAAGCTCTGCATATGCTTCAGCTTATCCTCACTTGATGCACCCTTATAGATAGATAGCCATTGCGGGACATATAAATCATGAGCCTCTCGTCTCCAATATTTCTTAAGCAGCTTACTCGCGCTACTAATATCGTTATTATCAATATAATATTGAATGAGAGCGACACTTGCAGGAATAAAGTCTTTACTCTTCTTAAGCGCCTGCTTAATCAGCTTGATACCCCGCTCATTTCGAGCAGCTTCAAAATCCTGCAGCGCCTCAGCCAAGTAAAGAGCAGCGAGATCAGAATGCAATGTCTCAGACTTAACTGTCCCTGCCTTGGCTGCTCGTTTCAACAACACTCTGGCTTCTGTGTAGTCTTCCGCACGTACATACACATCAAAAGCTGTTTTTAATATCCATCCTTGTTTTGGGTACAAGCCTAAAGCTCTATCAACTAAGTTTTTAGCCGTCTCATAATCACCTTTGTCAATCGCAGCTTGTAACAACCCACGGACACCTAAAAATGACGCTTCCTTATTTTCAAGTAATCTTGCAAATGCCCTAACCGCATCGTCTTCACGTCCATCTAAGCGTGCTGCTTGTGCCGTGAGCAAGTTCGTAAGCCCTGTATCCTCCGGCATTAATTTAGTAGCCCTATGCGCTTGATAAACAGCTATTTTCTCATCACCCGCAGCGACAGCAGCCATACCAAGTGTTAAAGCACGTACACCTTTTTCGTACCCTCTAACCTCAAGGTATCTCTGATATGTTTTAGGAAAATTAACAATAGCCGCAATGACACGATAAACAAAAATAGAAATCAGGATCGCGATCACACAAAGCAGTAAAAAGAATCCCATTTGGATAGTCGCGACATAATCAAGCCATTCAATTCGCACAAACCCCGGACGTTCAGCAATCCATATCGCGATTGCAACAACAAGGCCAACTTTAATGGCAAACCAAAAGGCTTTGATCATATTACCCCCGACCGTAAATCATAGCCGCATATCCGAATCAAATATCGGTCACTACGGTAATTTATAGATTACCAGAGTTTACAGGTGCTGTCTCTGCAGGAATATAGATGCTGTATCCGCTGGCGTCATCATGAACAAATTCTGATGGTTGAATCACACGTATCTGCTCCTCAACCTTGTTCAAAATATTACTATCTTGAGAGACAGTACCCGTACCAACAATTTCAGTCAGTAAACTGTCTAAGCCCTGCGCATGTAATGTTGCTTTCGCGCGGTTCAACCATGGCTGAAGAACTTTACCAGCCTCCCCATCAATTGATTCCGCAGATAAAATAGCACCAAGAATATTGCCTTCATCTAGCTTTTTCTGTGTTTCATTCAGTTTGGATTGTGTTTCCGTACCTGTAATAAGCTCACCATCTTTTTCTAACTGAAAAACTTCGTTGATGCGTGCATTCGTACGTTCTTCCAGACTCACATCATCACCCGTTAATGAAGCAACAACAGCGTCCCCTGCAATAGTTTTAAATTCTTGACTAAGGCCTGATGGTGTTAGAACCCCCTTCTCGGCTTGTGGTGCCAACTTTTCAAGCGCATCAACAAGCGCTGGGTTATCTTGACCAATCAAAGACTTTAGAACATTCAAATCATCTGCAAATGGCTTATTATTACGGTTTAAAGACGAACGAAACTGACTCATACCCAACAAAAGTGCAGCCGCTTTTAAATCCTCAGAAGGCACACCTGCAAAAACATTATTAACAGACTTGTTATCCTGACGCGCCGTTTCAATAAGACCTTGCTCATCTATTTCGTTATATAAACGAATTTGCTCTTCAACATCATTAGCTGCTGGCTCTTTACTATTTAACCCAAGATTTGCATATTGCTCATCCAGAACCCCCGCAATAACCGCAAGTGCTTTATCAATTTCAGCTTGATTATTTATACTTTGACCAAGGTTAAGCGAATTGAACTGTGAAAAAAAATCAGCGATTGCAGGTACCTCCGCAATCTCAGCTGCATGCTTTTCTAATTTTTGAAATCGCTCAGCGACAGTGCCTGCATCATCTGCAAGTACGTCCGCTGAAACCTCCTTTGCTTTATCGACGACGTGTCCAATTTGTTTTTGCGCTTCATTCGCTTGGACTTTAATTGAATCAATCTGCTTATTAAGATTTTCTGGGATCATTGCGCCAAAAAAACTCTGCTTATCCCCCTCGGACGCCGCCTCTCCTCCAATAGCGCTGACATTAACATTCTCAGCATCCATCTTTGCTTCTTTCTTATCTTCAGGCCAGAAAAGCAAAATTACTGCTCCCAAAGCCAAAATAACAAGAATAAGTGTAATCACTATACTCTTGGAAACCGCATCTTGATCCGCGTTATTCGTTGGCGCGGCGATAGGGTCAATATCCTCTTTTTTGACAACAGTCTCTACCTGAGGCTCGCCTTCAACTGTATCAGATGAGTTCTCAACCACACCATCATTTTCATTAGCCGGCGCTGCATCACTCATCAGATCACTTAAATCAATTTCATGCTCTTTAGCAGCTGAAATCACACTCTGCCTGCGTGCACCTGGAATAACATCACGTTTCTTCCACCCTTGCACAGTCGTAACGGCAACGTCCATTTTCTTAGCCATCGGGCGGATACCACCAAATCGCTCAATCACCTCAACAGCATTTTCTACAGGCTCTTTAGATGCACTCATAATTCCTTGCTCCATTTTTGTAACAATTTCATCATCGATATGCGATTTGGCTCATTTGAAATTAAGACTTTCCCCCAATCTCCCGTCCGTACGCTTTCTCGCACCCCTACACTTATACACAAGCACACCACAAATTTCAAATCATTCAAAAACTCTTTTTTTTCAGCCAAGTACAAAAAGTTGTTAAGTGTACGCTTTGAGTAAAAAATTACGCCATCAACCCTTTGATTTTTAAAAGATTTTACAACATCATCATCGATATCATTAACCATATCCGCATGATAGACTACATAGCGCTCATAAAGAACATCTAAGGCCGTAAGGTCATGACTAAGATCATAGGCGACATCCCTGCCACATACATGCAATAGACGATGAGACGGTTGCGTATGTATTTTGATCAAAGGCACAATATCACGAGCTGTACCCTCTGCATTCATCACATTTACAAACCCTTTATCGCTAAGAGCTTTAGCAGTATGGGAGCCTACACAATATACAGGTAAAGACAGATCATCGGGTAAAACATCCAAAAAACGTACGCCTTGTGCACTTGTAAAAATCAGACCATCATAAATTGAAAAATCGGGCTGCACTTCATTTTTCGAAGCTTTCAGCTCTAACATAGGCGCGCTCAAAACCTCAAAACCCGCATTCTCCAGCTCAGCCTGGTATGCATTCGCCTCTTCCGAAATACGGGTAATAAGTATACGTGTCATGAAAGATACTCTGTAGGAATAGAGTTTTTCAAAGTCAAACCAAGCTCCGAACCAAAGTCTTGCGCATCTTCTATATTTCTTACTTCCACGTTTGATTCCTGCTCAAAAACATGCTGACCATCAAGGCTAGAAACTTTAATAGATAAATGCATCTTAACATCCTCTAAAAGGGCATAAGCACCAATAGGTGAGCGACATGATCCATCCAACATCTGCAAAGCCGCACGTTCAGCCTTTACACATTTAACAGTCTTGATGCAGGAGATTTTATCAAGCATACGGCTTAATTCCTCCTCCCCTTCACGCATCTCAATCCCAACAGCGCCCTGCCCAGCAGCAGGCAACATCTCGGAAATATCCAATATAATATCCGCTTCATGCGCTATAAATAAGCGGTTTAGTCCGGCAATAGCCAAAAATGTCGCATCCACTTGACCTGCACGAACCTTGTTAATACGGGTCTGCACATTCCCTCGCAAAGGTACAATTTTCAAATCTGGACGCTCACCCAATAAAAACGCTGCACGGCGAACGCTTGCACTGCCAATCAAAGCACCATCTGGTAAGTCTGATATCTTTTTAACTTGATCGCGTAGCTCTGATTTCAAGAGCAAAACATCACGTACATCCTGACGCGGTAACATATGATTGATAACAAGGCCCTCAGGCAAAAATGAATCCATATCCTTCATTGAATGTACGGCAATATCTATCTCACCACTTAAAAGAGCTTGTTCAATTTCTTTAGCAAACAGCCCCTTTCCACCTTCGGCCTCACTCAAACGCACTTCACCATCGGATGGCTTCCAATCTCCAGAGGTCAATATCTCTACAATTTGAATATCAAGATCAGGATAATGCTTCTTAAGCTCATCACGTACCGTATGCGTTTGCACCATAGCAAGCGCCGAGCCACGCGTACCGATTTTCAGAGTTCTAATTTTTTCTTTATTGTCCATAAACTCTCATATATAGCTTTATTCATGAATATTCTAGGCATCGAAACCAGCTGCGATGAAACATCTGCAGCCATCGTCAATGACAATAAGGACATTCTCGCAAATATCGTCCTAAGTCAACTCGAAGAGCACCGCGCCTTTGGCGGCGTTGTGCCAGAAATTGCAGCACGTGCCCACATTGATCATCTTCATACCCTTATCAAAGCCGCTATGGATGATGCAGGGCTTGACTTCAAAGATCTAGACGGCGTCGCCGCAACCGCTGGCCCGGGACTTATCGGCGGTGTAATCGTTGGCATGATGGCTGGCAAAGCCATAGCCGCTAGCCAAAATATTCCATTCATCGCCGTTAACCACCTCGAAGGGCACGCCCTAACGCCGCGCCTGAGTGATAATGTGGAATTTCCATACCTGCTTCTGCTCGTTTCTGGCGGTCATACGCAAATCCTCGTAGCCGAAGGAATTGGACAATATAAACGATGGGGCACGACCTTAGATGACGCAGCGGGTGAATGCTTTGATAAAAGCGCAAAGCTCATGGGTTTACCGTATCCAGGTGGACCAGAAATACAAAAAATTGCAAGCCTATGCGAAAACCCTACAGAAGCGCTGAAACGCTTTAACCTTCCTAAGCCTATGAAAGGCCGCAAAGAGCTAGACTTTTCTTTCTCAGGGCTTAAAACAGCTGTACGCCTCGCAGTAGATAAGCTTCCAGAAGGTGATTTAAAACGTAAAGACATAGCCGACCTCGCATGCGCGCTACAATATACGATTGCCGATGTTATAGCTGATCGTGCCAGCAGAGCGCTTGATCGCTTTATCGAAGAATATAAGCCACAAACCCCAGCGCTCGTCCTCTCAGGCGGCGTAGCAGCAAACATAGCCATCAGAGAACGCCTAGAAAACCTTTGCAAAGAAAAACAAGTCCAACCTTACGCCCCACCCCTTAAACTCTGCGGTGATAATGCCGCAATGATTGCATGGGCAGGGCTAGAGCGCCTTCAAGCAGGACTAAGTGATCCACTAAATTTCAAAGCCCGCCCGCGTTGGCCGCTTGATCCCACAGCAGAAAAAAGGCATGGTGCAGGGGTAAAAGCATAAAATTCAAGAGGTTCTCATGACTTCAATTTCAATCATTGGCGCAGGCGCATGGGGCACAGCCCTCGCCCAAGGATATGCTCAAGCAGGGCATGACTGTTTAATTTGGGCACGCGAAGCCGAAGTTGTAAGTGCCATTAACCAAGAAAATGAAAATACACTCTACCTTCCTGGTTTTGAACTTAACGCAAATCTAAAAGCGACAAATAACATCGAAGACTGCCTAACCAGCGAAATACTCCTGCTTGTTTCACCAGCGCAGCACCTTCGCTCCACCCTTGAAGGTATTAAAAACAAACTTCCCAAGGGCGCTATTCTGGTCATATGTTCAAAAGGTATTGAAATCGCCAGCGGTCAGCTTCTTTCAGATATAGCTGAAGAGATTGTACCCGATGCCCATATTGCGGTCTTAACTGGCCCAACTTTTGCTGCTGAAATCGTTGCTGGACTTCCATGCGCTTATACAATAGCAGTAAAAGACCCTGAAATAGGCAAGCGCTGCCAACAGGCACTTTCAAGCGCCTATATGCGCCCTTATCTCAGTGATGATTTAATAGGTGCGCAAATTGGCGGCGCCATTAAAAATGTCATCGCAATTGCTTGCGGCATTATTCACGGTAAGCACCTTGGGGAAAGCGCACGCTGCGCACTTATCACACGCGGCATTGCCGAAACATCACGCCTATGCGAAGCCCTAGGCGGAAAAAAGGAAACACTGCTTGGCATGTGCGGGATTGGTGATCTTGTCCTCACAGCCTCATCAATGCAATCACGTAACTTCTCTTTTGGCGCGGCGCTTGGTGAAGGCAAAAAAATTGAAGATATCCTCTCTAGCCGTAATGCGGTGACCGAGGGCGTCCATACCGCCAAAGCTATTGCAGCTCTTGCCCAAAAGCTAAAGATTGAAATGCCTGTCTGCGAAGGTGTGAACGCAATCATTACAGGCGAGCAGGACTTAGACGAAGCCATCAAATCTCTTCTCACACGCCCATTAAAAAGCGAAGATTTATAAAAAAAAATCGCCTTACTCAATAAAGAAGAATGGCAATGGAACTCAATCTTTACTTCGCCTTTGTGTTTGCCAGCATCTTTATTCTCGCATCACCTGGGCCAACAATTTTACTTGTTATCTCTCATGCCCTCGCACATGGGCGCAGCATCGCCTTAGCCATAGTAGGCGGCGTAATTGTAGGTGATCTCATCGCGATGTCACTCACGCTCATTGGACTAGGTGTTATTCTCTCAACCCCTGCAGCTATTTTCAATGTCATGAAATGGATTGGGGCACTCTATCTTATATGGATGGGGTGGAAGATGATTCGCTCATCAAAAGAAGCATCTAATGAGCTCGCAGAAGTTTCTAAAAAATCTCATATGACCGCGTTCAGAGATAGCGCCATTGTCACAACACTCAATCCCAAATCTATTGGATTTTTTATCGCGTTCGTGCCGCAATTCATCAATACAGAAAACTCCTTAGCGCCTCAATTCTAATAGGCCTAGGACTCCTAACAGCCACCCTCAAGAGAGCATAAAGCCATCTTGCTATAAATTTGAACTATTCCACCGTCACTGACTTAGCAAGATTACGCGGCTGATCTACATCTGTGCCCTTAATCACTGCAACATGATATGATAAAAGCTGCACGGGAATCGCATATAAAATCGGTGCAACAAAAGGATGAACTTCACCCATAGCTACAGACCATGTCGATAAGTCTTTTAACGCATCCGCACCTTTTTCATCAGAGATCAAAAAGACCTTACCACCGCGCGCAACAGTTTCTTGAATATTACTCGCATTCTTCTCAAACAAAGGATCATTTCCCGGCGCAATAACAACAACGGGAACGCTATCATCAATAAGAGCAATCGGTCCGTGCTTCATCTCACCAGCCGCATAGCCTTCTGCATGAATATAAGAAATCTCTTTAAGCTTAAGCGCACCCTCTAGCGCAAGAGGGTACAAACTGCCGCGGCCTAAATAGAGTACATCTCGCGCATCAGCTATATCCTTTGCAATCTTCAAGATCGCTTCATCATGCCCCAGAATATCCACGGCAATAGTAGGAACATGACGAAGCGCTTCCGCCATTTCCTGCATTTGTTCTCTTGTAATCGCCTTTTTAGCGCGCGCCGTTGCAAACGCCATACATGCAAGCGTCGTAATTTGTGTTGTAAATGCCTTGGTAGAGGCCACACCAATTTCAGGTCCAGCCAAAGTATGCAGCACCAAATCAGATTCGCGCTCAATCGTACTTTCAATCGTATTAACAATTGAGAGAATCGTTTGCCCCTGCGATTTACAATATCTAAGCGCCTCTAATGTATCGAGCGTTTCACCAGATTGTGAGACAAAAATACAAACCCCATCCTCAGGAAGCGGCGCTTCGCGGTACCTAAATTCAGACGCAATATCAATCTCACACGGAATACGCGCAACCTGCTCAAACCAATATTTAGCAACCATACACGCATAAAAAGCTGTACCGCATGCAATCAGCGTAATACGTGGCGCTTTTGATAAAGCTTCAACGATATTTTCAGGGACATTAATGCGCCCTGTTGATGGGTGCACATACGAGTTCAAAGTATCCGCGATAACCGCAGGCTGCTCATAAATCTCCTTAAGCATAAAGTGCTTATACTCACCCTTACCGCTTGTTGCACCACTTTGCGCGGTAATACGAATTTCACGGCTTACTTCCTCATTATCATTCACATAGATAAAAGCGCCTTCACGTGTCACATTTACGCGGTCACCATCCTCTAAGAATGCTATTTTCTTAGTTAGCGGCGCCAATGCGTACGAATCACTAGCAACAAACATTTCACCTTCGCCATAACCAATCGCTAGTGGTGTGCCCTGGCGGCAACCGATTAGCAAATTATCTTCACCGCTAAAAATTAAAACCAGCGCATAGGCACCTTCCAAACGATCAAATGTAGCATTCGCTGCGTCTTTTGGACTAAGCCCCTGCTTGAGATAAGAATCAGCGAGATGCGCGATAACTTCAGTATCAGTATCGGTTTCAAAACGGCACTGTTGTGCCTCAAGCTCGGCCTTAAGTGCAGCATAATTCTCTATAATTCCGTTATGCACAACTGCCACACGTTCCGTCGCATGTGGGTGCGCATTATCTTCCGTTGGCCCACCATGCGTAGCCCAACGTGTATGACCAATACCGATATGACCCGAAATAGGTGAATCTGAAATCTTTTCTTCTAAGTTCGCTAACTTGCCCTCTGCACGTCTTCGCTGCAGGCCCTGCGCACCCAAAGTCGCTATTCCAGTAGAGTCGTAACCGCGGTATTCAAGCCTACGCAGACCCTCAACCAGAATTGGGGCTACATCTTTATTTTCCGATAGAATACCTATGATCCCACACATATATAAATCTCCTTAATAATGCAGTGCACACAAGATTAAGACTTTGCGTCAAGAATACAAGTCACAAGCTGTTGCGCTCTGTTACATTTCATATAAAATTATTTTTCTGATATTTTTTTACGCCGTGAAATAATAAACCAATGCACCAATGTAGCAGCCATCAATGCGATTAAAGCTGGGTAAATCAGCAATAAATCTAAACGGATATTACAATCCCCCTGACAGAGAATCCTGAGGTAGAATAAAGCTTCATAAAAAGTATACCCCAACCATACAACGCCTGTCACAGCAGCACTTTTAACGTCCGCCAACCGCCATATCAGCAGAAAAAAAACCGCAACAATTAAACCGCCATACGGGAACTCAATAAAAACCGCCATGATGTGAAGCGGTAAAAACAGCCATTCCATGAATTAGCTTGCCTTCTTCTTTTGCATCTTCTTACGTTTCGCTGCCTCTTTCATCTTGCGATATCGAGCAGCCCACCCCTGCCTAATTTCTGCAGCATCTCGTGCAATAGAAAGCGCATCCGCTGGAACATTCTCAGTAATAGTAGAACCCGCAGCAATAAACGCACCATTATCTATAGAAACAGGCGCAACCAAATTCACATTCGAACCCACCATAACACCTTTACCAATAACAGTTTGATGCTTTTGGAAACCATCATAATTTACAGTAATAGCACCAGCTGAAAAATTCACATCCTCGCCCATTTTACAGTCACCAACATAAGCCAAATGACCTATTTTGCTGCGTGCACCAATCGTTGATTTTTTAATCTCAACAAAATTGCCAATACGCGCATCTTTTTCAACTTTAGTATCAGGCCTTAAACGCGCAAATGGGCCAATTGTTGCACCCTGCTTTACAACGCAACCTTCAAAATAGCTATTCGCTTTAATGTAAACATTCTTCTCTATTTTAACGCCAGGCCCAAAATATACATTAGGCTCTACAATTGTATCTATGCCAACCTTCGTATCATAATGTACATATACAGTATCAGGGTCGTGCAATGTCACCCCACTTTGCATCAACTTTGCGCGCAATTGACGCTGCATCGTTTTTTCTAAATGCGCCAGATCATTTCGAGTATTACAGCCCATAGCTTCATCAGGATTTGAACATAAAGTAAGCGCACAAACAGCACCATTTGATGCAGCAATCTTTGGCAAATCAGTAAGATAAAGCTCACCCTGTGCATTGTTATTTTTAATGCGCTTAATCCAGTACTCTAACTTACCGCCCTCAATACAAAACGCACCAGCATTTACAATATTAATAAGCTTCTCTTTTGCATTCGCATCTTTTTCTTCACGAATATCAATAACAGATCCATCCGCGCTTAAAATCAACCGTCCATAGCCTGTTGGATTTGCAATCTCCATACCCAACACAGAAAGCCGCGTAAGCATATCTTTATTCTTGGCTTTAACCAGCGCCTTAAGAGTTTTCGTACTCAATAACGGGCAATCACCCAAAAGCACCAACACATCACCATCAAAGCCTTTTAACTTAGATAAAGCACACTTAACCGCTCCACCTGTACCATTTCGATCGTTTTGAACAACGGAGTCATATGGCGCCACAGCCTGTTCCAAATCGGGCATTTGCGGACCAATGACGGTAATAATTTTATCAGGATTAAGCTTTGCCGCCGCATCAATAACCCAGTTCACCATTGGCTTACCTGCAACTTCATGCATAACCTTTGGCTTATCCGACTTCATCCGCGTGCCTTTACCAGCAGCAAGTATAACAACAGCAAGTGGCCTAGTGCTCATTCAATAACCCCATCTTAATTTATTCATTCTGTTATAAAATCTTTATGCGTTAAGATAAAGACCCTAAACACTATTCTCTATGACGCTCTTCAGCAACTAGCGCCTCTTTATCATTCACGCTAAACTCTGCCAAATGCATAA
>Ga0208837_1000061_pt1 | contig 18813 bp, 17 predicted proteins | sample DeeseametaMP0327_FD_184214 | JGI IMG/M metagenome (GOLD analysis project Ga0208837, IMG submission 184214) | Marine microbial communities from the Deep Atlantic Ocean - MP0327 (SPAdes) | ecosystem: Environmental > Aquatic > Marine > Oceanic | place: East of Recife, Brazil, South Atlantic Ocean...
GATCGAGTGCTTGGCGGTCATATTGTTGGACCTAATGCTGGTGATCTGATTCAAGAAATCGTTTCTGTCATGGAATTTGAAGGAACGGCAGAAGATATTGCGCGCACTTGTCATGCTCACCCAACTTTAACTGAGGTTGTTAAAGAAGCTGCGTTAGCTGTTCATAAGCGTGCGCTTCATATTTAAGCCGCTTTTAAAAAAGTAATTGATTTGATTAAAGGCAGTTTTACTGCCTTTTTTCTTGTTTTAGATGTGCTGTATCTAGACAACTTTTCTTGCATCAAGCAAATATAGTTTTACGGATTCTTGGAGCTTGTGCATCTGTGATGCAAGCTCTTCGGCTGCGTGATGGACATCGTGTGCGCCTTTCTGTGCCTCTTTAGAGCTGTTGGATACATGCTGGATATCCTGTGAAACTTTTTCTGTGCTTGAAGTTGTTTTTTGGATGTTGTTATTAATTTGGTGCGTAGATTGGTGTTGTTGTTCAACTGCTGTGGATACTGCGCTATTTGCGACGCTGATTTCATCTATTTGAGTAGATAGTTCCCTTATGCCCTCGACGGCATCGCCAATAGCATGTGTGATTTGATCGACGGATGCGGTGATTTCTTCTGTAGCATTTGATGTTTCATTTGCCAGCCCTTTTACTTCGTTGGCAACAACGGCAAAACCTTTGCCTGCTTCCCCGGCTCTTGCTGCTTCTATAGTTGCGTTAAGGGCGAGTAGGTTAGTTTGTTCTGCAATTTTTTGTATAAGCTCAACTGCCACTGATATTTTTTCGCTGGCTTGTTGTAAGTTTTCAACTTTGTTCTCTACTTTTTGTGCCACTTGAAGTGAGGCATTAGATTTTGCCGTAGCGCTAGTAATTTGTTTGCTAATTTCGCCAGTAGAAACGCTGAGTTCCTCTGCTGCTTTTGATGCGATTTGCACATTGTCTGTGGCTGTTTTGGCCTCAACATTTAGTTCGTTAGATAGTTTGTTTGTTGTTTCTGCTATTTTTTCCATTGATAAGGAGGAGGCGTTTAATTGTTCAGATGCGGCAGCTATTGAATCGATTACATCTGCAATATTGCCTTCAAAACTATTTGTTACGGCAGTGAAACTTTCAACTTTTTCTTCCATAGTTTCTAGTGCACTGTTCACGACTTTAGAGCTGTTTAGGAATGTGCCCTCCATACCAGTTTCTATGATCTTACGGTAATATTCATTACGGCTTGTGTATTCTAAGGCTGCTTTCGACTCTCTAACGTAGGCATCACATCTATCGAGTAGGTCGTTAATTGAGTATAGTAGTTCTCCAAGGTCGCCTTTATCTTGAATGTCTAGGATGCGGACTTCGAAGTCACCAGCAGCGGCTTTTTTTACTAAATTTAAGGCACGTTTTATCTCGGCGCTTTTAGTTTTTTTAAATATGGAGATAGATGCTGGTTTATTCTTTTCCGTGCTCATGATCTTGTCCTGTTCTTGTTTACTTTTTATTGAGTGAAAACATAAATTCGTTAAAAGACATCCCTTTGCTATCAAGAAGATCGATTACTTTTTGATAGGATTCTTCCATGCCTTTTTTAGGGCTTGAATTTGCGGCTTCAATTTCCAAGAGTTGTTTATAAAGTGGGATTATATGATTGTTTAAAACATCCCTGTCAGGTACGCGTCTATTTGAATGGTAACCGATAATGTTTCCAGCGTCATCCAGGCTAGGGGTTACGTGTGCGAATACCCAGTAATTGTCTCCATTTGCAGATCGATTGTTAACATATGCAAAAATTTCTTGTTTGTTATCAAGTACATCCCACATTAGTTTGAAGACACAGCGAGGCATTTCAGGGTGTCGTATTATATTATGGGGTTTGTTTATAGTTTCTTTTTCGGTAAGCCCGGCAAGACGGTAGAAGGCTCTGTTCGCATAAGTGATTTTCCCTTTTGTATCTGTTTTGGAAACGATGACTTCATTTGGTGAAAATGTTCTTTCAACGCCAGTTAAGTGAGAATCTTTGTTTGCGGGCATTATCTCTCCTTTAGGTTATTTGCATAATCTAAATAGGTTGTGTTGATTTATTGTCAATGCATAACAGTTATAGAATTATACCAGAAAAAACCTGATAGTTTTGGTGTGATTCATATTCTATACGTTCGTATGATTGTATTCAATGGTATGTAAGTGAAAGTCTATTTTAATTTAAGATATTTGGTAATCTAAATCATCTTTAAATTGTGGTGGCTCAAGCTTTAATTTGCTCGTGTCAGAGAGGCGTTCATTATTTATAGCAAATCGTTCTGCTATGTCACTGATACTGAGACTGGTTCCTTGCAGTGTGTTTAATGCGGCTGTTTGGAAGTCCTCAATTTTATCGTCTATATTTTGACCGTTTTTATCAAGGCTATCAAGAAGGTATAGACTTGAGCGAACCTGAAGGACTGAGCTGCGTGTATATCTTTCTTGAACGCTGAGGCTGTCTAGAAGCTCCACTTTTTGTGCTTTAATTTCATCTGGGTGTTCAGGAAGGCTATTACGTGCCATGAACATTTCCAGTTCATCAGCTTGCCAATTAGCGCCTTTAAATAGCCATACATCCATATAGAGTTCTGACTCTAGCTGCTGTTGAGAAATACCTTGTCCCTCTATGCTATCTAATGAGCTATTATCTTTTCCTTCTAGCATTCGTGCATAATGTAATAGAAAGGTTAACAATTAATTAATATTTTAATTTATACATGAGTTTGTGCGCGTGGATGTGCATTTTTATATATCTCTAAGAGCTTTTCAGCATCTACATCCGTGTATCGCTGCGTTGTGGAGAGAGAGCTATGGCCTAATAACTCTTGAATTTCCCTCAAATTAGCGCCGTTTTGAAGGAGGTGTGTGGCGAAGCTATGCCGTAGTGCATGTGGTGTGGCTGTTTCAGGAAGGCCAAGTATGACACGAAGGTTTCTCATCGCTTTTTGTGCGACACCTTGATTAAGGCGCTGCCCGCGTGTGCCCAGGAAAATAGGACGTTCTGGTGATGAGGGGAATGGGCACTGATCTAAATATGATTTAAGGGTTTCTACAACGATATTAAGTGCTGGAACTTGGCGTTCTTTTGATCCTTTGCCGAGAATACGTATGAAGCCATCTTTTGGTAAATCCTTTATATCGAGGCTAAGCGCTTCATTTATACGAAGGCCGCATCCGTAGAGTAGGGTGAAGAGGGCTCTATCTCTTTGTCCAATCCAGTCATCTTTCGTCAATAGGTCTGCACTTTGTAATAGATTGAAGGCTTGGTTTTCTTGTATTGGACGTGGAATTTTATGGGGTAGCTTAGGGCTTCTAAGGGCGTTTATGTTAGGGTTGTGGACTATGCCACGCCTATCCATCCATGTGAAGAAATTCTTTATGCCTGAGAGTGATCTGGCGCGACTTGAGTTTTGAGTTCCGTTGCCTTTTAATGCTCTGTCAGACATCCAAGCTCGAAAGTCCCTGATACTTAATTCCGAAATGCCGTCGAGGGACAGTCTTTCAGCTTTGTATTTTCCCATAAAGTTAATGAAATATGTGACATCACCGATATAGGCACGCGAGGTGTGGTCAGATACGCGTTTTTCATATTTTAGATAGTCCAGCCATTTAGAAAGTGTGTCTTGAAGATCAGCTGTACATAAATTAAGTGTCTCGTTTTTTATGCTTAGGTTATTAGCCATATACGCATGCATCTTTCTATTACGCGGGCGAGGAATGATATCTGGTCTGTTGCTTGATCTTTGTTAAAGGCATTTGGATCGCGGCTACCAAATGCGAGTATTGCAGGTGGAGTTTCCGGGGCTATATCAAGACGTAAAAGTAGCTGTGATCTAACGAGAGCAGCGCCGCCGCCAAATACAGCCTCTATTCCACTGATGTTATCTTGTAAAAGTGTGTACTCATTTAGCATCCATTTGTCGACAGTTCCTTCGGGGATGATGCGGATTCCTGCATTATCTATATGAGGGATATGTGTGCCATCTGCCTCTACGACTAGTGCCGTAATATCAACGTCTAAAATGCTGGATATATCCATGGTTACACATTGTATAAAATCGCTGAAGTTATTTGCTTCTAATAGCCTTATTACCGCAGATTGAATGCGTACTTGATTGTTCATGTTAGCGCGGCTGTTTTCAACTAGCTCACGTGTGTTTTCTATGATTTCTTCCTTGTCATTCTTTAGGCGGTCAATGACGTAAGCTTGGAAGTCCGCAGGTTTACCACGTGTACCACGCTTTTTCTCAGGTATTAATGATTCTAAATTCTTTTCGAGGAAATCTGGATTCTGCTTAATGAACTCCAAAATTTTATTTTCGGTAAGTTGGTCGGAATCTATGGGCACTTTGGTTTCGCTGTAACTCATTTTATAACTCTGTATAATAAATCTATCATAAAGTTTACGGATAAAAAACACCACCGATCAGAATTCTGCTCGGTGGTCCTTAAAGATGGGCGTTATTAAAGGATGCTTTGACCTGTAGCCTTCCAGTCTTCAACAAATGCCGCAAGGCCTTTGTCTGTTAAAGGGTGGTTATAAAGCTGCTTAATCACTTTTGGTGGCGCTGTCATGACGTGCGCGCCCATCTTTGCGCTATCGATTATATGAAGTGGGTTGCGCACTGATGCTACTAGAACTTCAGTGTGGAAATCTGGGTAGTTCGCATAGATTCGAACGATGTCGGAAATAAGTTGTAAGCCATCATGTGAAATGTCATCTAAACGACCAACAAATGGAGAGATAAACGTTGCACCAGCTTTTGCTGCGAGGAGGGCCTGTGCTGCTGAAAAGCATAGGGTCACGTTTACCATTGTGCCGCTGTCTGATAGCTCTTTACAAACTTTCAGTCCTGCTTCTGTTAGTGGCACTTTTACGGTGATGTTTTCGGCCCATGTCGCAATTTCTTTGGCTTCTTTACGCATTGTATCATAATCGGTTGATGCGACTTCTGCGCTAACCGGGCCATCGACTAGATCACAAATTTGTAGGATGACATCTTTGAAGTTTCTTCCTGACTTGGCGATTAGGCTCGGGTTTGTGGTTACGCCGTCTAAGAGGCCTGTGCTCGCTAGATCTTTAATTTCATCTATCTCAGCTGTATCGACAAAAAACTTCATTTAAGTATCTCCTTAATTAACTTCGCATTGTTATTGTTTTGTTGGTGCGCTGCAGACTTTATAGTCTTCTTCATTGGCGCGAGTCCAGATCTGAGTCTTTCCTAAGAAGGAAAAGCCCACATAGCCGCGTAGTTTTAATGTGCCGTCGTCTTTTAATTCTATATTTGCGCTGTAAGTGTCGCCGTCATCGGCTTTGTAAATAAAGCCGTCTTCCCATGTGTTTGGGCTGTCTTTTTTGAAGTCTCCTAAGATTTTAAGTCCGCACATGGGCTGGTTTTTTAGGGTTGGGTCTTCATTGTGAATATCACGCTGCAGGCCGCCTTCTATTATCCAGTGTATTTTACCGCATATGCTGTCTTCACATTTCTCTATATTGATTACAGCGCGCTTGTTTTCTGTAAGCCATAGCCCTTCAACGCTATCCTTTGCAAAGGCCGTGTTTATATTGACGCTAATTATTGTGGCTAGGATTAGAGCAGTTTTTTTTGCTTTTTTCATGATTTACTCCTTCACACGTGAATCATTTATATGGGTTAGTTTATCCAATTTCTTTCTTGCGAGGAAATTTTTTGAAATATGATTCATAAATAGACATTTGTATTTGTCTTAGATGGTGTAAGTTATTCTCATGAGTCAAAATGAGCTGTTTAATGATGGGGTGGTGAAACAGGATGTTGTCAATGCGCGCACAATTTCTGTGCTTGTTCCTTACCCTGTTGATAAGGCGTATGATTATATTATTCCTGAAGATTTTAATGTTGCCGATGGTGATTATGTTCTAGTTCCCTTAGGTGGGCGTGAAGTACCTGCTGTTGTTTGGGGGCAATCTCGTGGTGATGTGAAGCCGGAAAAGTTGAAATCTATTATACATAAATTTGATTTGCCTCCAATGGATGTGGCTCATCGTGAGTTTATTGCATGGACAGCGCGTTATAATATGGCGCCGTTAGGTTTTGTGCTGAAAATGGCTTTGAGCGCAGCTGGTGGGTTGGAGCCGCCTGTGCCGGCTAAAGGGTATAGGCTTAAAGATGGTTTTGAGCTGCTTAAATTGACAGCTAAGCAAAATGCAGTTGTGCAGGTTTTGTATGATAATGTTCCGCGAATTGCTGCGGATATTGCGCGCGAGGCTGAGGTGAGTTCGGGGGTCGTTAAGACGCTTTTTGATAAGGGGGTGCTTGAGTGTGTTGATATCTATAATCCTGCACCTTGTATTAAGCCTGATCCTTATAGGCAAAGGGCTGAGTTGAGTGAAGATCAAGCTTATGCTGCGGATGGTTTGTGCGATTTTGTGCGGTCTGGAAGTTATAAGGCGGTGTTGTTAGATGGGGTCACAGGGGCTGGTAAAACTGAAGTGTATTTTGAAGCTGTTGCTGAAGCGTTAAAGGCGGATAAGCAAGTCTGTATTTTACTTCCAGAAATTGCACTTTCAAACGCATTTTTTCAAAGGTTTAAAGAACGGTTTGGTTGTGCGCCTGCTTTATGGCATTCGCATTTATCTAAAGGGCAGCGAGATAATACATGGCGCGGTGTTGCTCGTGGTCATACTAAAGTTGTGATTGGGGCTAGATCAGCACTTTATTTGCCGTATCGTGACTTGGGTTTGATTGTAATTGATGAAGAGCATGACCCAGCTTATAAGCAGGAAGATGGTGTTATTTATCATGCGCGGGATATGGCGATTATGCGGGCGTTTAAAGGTTCATTTCCTATTGTGCTTGTTTCTGCAACACCGTCGGTTGAAACCATGCAAAATGTTTGGGATGGAAAATATGAGCATATGGTTTTGCCATCACGTTTTGGTGGGGCGCATATGCCTGATATTGAAGCGATTGATATGCGGCTTGAGAAATTAGATGCGCAGCATTTTATATCTTTGCAGCTTCGTCAGGCCATGGAGGAAACACTAGGACGTGGCGAGCAAATCTTGCTCTTTTTAAATCGCCGAGGTTATGCGCCGCTTACTTTGTGCAGGTCATGTGGTCACCGTATGGAGTGTCCCCGCTGCACTGCATGGCTTGTTGAACATAAAGTCGGTGCTGGACAGGGGCGATTGCAATGTCATCATTGTGGATTTCACGCTTATGCACCTGACAAGTGTCCTGAATGTGCTGAGCCTGATAGCATGGTTGCTTGTGGTCCAGGTGTTGAGAGGATATATGCTGAGGCTCAGCATTATTTTCCTGATGCTAATGTTATGTTGCTGGCTAGTGATACCGCTGAGGACGGTGAAACGTTGAAAGGTATGCTTTCGGATATTCGTGAGGGGCGTGTCGATATAGTGATTGGTACGCAGATAATTGCGAAAGGGCATCATTTTCCAAATTTGACTTTGGTTGGTGTTGTTGATGCGGATTTGGGCTTGCAAGGTGGTGAGTTGCGCGCGTCCGAGCGTGTTTATCAGCTTTTGCATCAGGTGGCTGGTCGTGCTGGTCGTGCTGCTAAAAAAGGGCGTGTATTGCTGCAGAGTTTTATGCCGGATCATCGCATTATAAAAGCACTATGTGAATCTTCTCATGGTGATGGGCGCGATGCGTTTATAGAAACCGAAGTTGCTGAAAGGGAGGTGGCGCATATGCCGCCTTTTAGTCGTCTAGCTGGAATTATTGTGTCAGGGCGTGATGAGGCGCAGGTGTTTGAGGTTGCAAAATTGCTTGGTAGAAGTGCACCGCAAGGGCCTGAAATTGTTACATTAGGTCCTGCGCCAGCGCCCTATGCAAAACTCCGGGGTAAATTCAGATATAGGTTACTTGTGCAGGCTGGTAAAAATCTCGACTTACAAAAGACACTTGCAGCATGGGTTGCTGGTGTGAAGGTGCCTTCAACGGTTCGTGTTTATATTGATATAGATCCGCAGAGCTTTTTATAAGTTTCTTCTGTGTGGTTTTTGATTGTGCTTTTTTCATCGTTGGTGAAGTTTATTTTATAGTAATTTGGTGCGAAAATTTTTGTGCTCCACTGTTCGATTATACTTTGATTATCCAGGTCGCAGAATTTAAGTATTTGTTGCAAGTTATTTTCTGTTTTTGTGCAAAAATCATCATACATAATTGTTAAGATTTTTTCTCTTACTGTATTGTTATTTAATAGATTTTCTGAAAGATGTTTGTGGATTTCATTCCAATATATTGCGTAAGCTGTAACAAGGTTATTGTTGTTAAAATGCTGCAATATTTCGTCTGTTTTTTCAGGATTGTTTAAGTTGATTGGCCTAAAGTCTAAACCAAATTCATGGTGGCCGTGACGACGCATATATCTTGATCCACGTTTGTCACCTTGCTGCGCTTCGGACAGTAATTTGTGTTGTTTTATAAGAGAGTAAATATGTTCTTCAGGGTTTCTTATTGGGATTAAAAAACGTGCATCTGGAAATATTTTGTGCAGGTATTCTATACGTGAGATGTGATAATTATTTTTAAGTGCGATCCTTTTGCCGTTTCTGAGAGCTAGTAGCTTCAATAGGCTGTCTTTATAAAAAGATTCAAAATCAGTATTTTGTGTCTCTTTGTTAAGAATATTATTTAGCTTTGGATCGTGGATGTTTTCAAAATATGACATCCACAGAATTTCGTCTAAAGCTTCTGGGCTGTTCATATTAATCATAATACGGTCTTTGTGGGCTCGCTCTATTTTCTTTGTATTGCTTGGGGTAAGTTTTTTAAGAGTATTCCAAAAGTAATTTGCGTGTACGAATGGGTAATCCCCATAGTGGTAACTTACTACATCTGGGTGCGAATTTAATATCTCTAACAGTATTGTTGTTCCAGCACGCGCGAGACCTGTTACAAATATAGGCTTTTCTATATTTAGATCGATAATGTCATATTTGAGTAGTGATGTTTCCAGTCGCCCAATAGCTTTTAAGCTTTCTGGTGCTTTGTCGAGTAATGATCCTAGAATATCTGTATGGAGTGGTACGTTGGACACGTGAAGGGCAACTTTGATTATAAATTACTTTTGTTCATCTGGGGGGTAGTCTATCATTTTCGTAATATGATTTGAATCGTAAATTCATAATATGATCTGGGGTGTGTATGGATAGAAAAGATTTTGTTTATCTCGTTTTTATAGCGGCGTTTGGACTATGCTTTTATTTTGGATTGCTTACGCAAGCGTTAGGCGTTTTTCCAGCTTCTTATTTTAAGCAGCATTTTGCAGTTGTTACTAGTGTCGCTGATTACATGGATCGTTATGATTATGCTGAAAAAGTGAGGTGGCATAAGAAAGCGCCACTTAATTTAGGCGTTTCTGTTCGGGAGGATGAATTAATTGAGCATGGTTATACGCTTATAGCAGGTGCGCATGATAGCACGCTTCGTTTGATTGATGTCTCCGGAGAAGTGAAGCATGAGTGGTCTTTTCAGTTTAATGAAGATTGGCTAGATCGATCACATGTTGTGGCTTTGTCTGAAGTTGAGGATTGGTTTTTCTTTGCTCGGGATTTTTATCTTTATGATAATGGTGATTTGTTAGTGATGGCTGCTGCTGCTGGTATTACCCCGTGGGGGATGGGGCTGGTAATGCTGGATAAGGATTCGAATGTAAAATGGACATATAGTGGATATAATAATAACGATTTTCAGGTTTCTCCAGACGGTGTTATTTATGCCATTGAACACCTTATTAGGACGGATGGAATAAGTCATGGAGATTATCAGGAGTCTTCGTTTTTAGAGGATAATATTGCTTTGATTGATCCTGAAACGGGTGAAGTTACTAAGAGGTATTCTCTTATAAATGCTATTGAGAATTCTGATTATAAGGATTTTTTGCATCAGTTGCGCTTTAGAGATGATCAAAGTGGAGATCCAACGCACTCTAATTCTATTACTATTATTTCCGATGATGTTGAAACGGTGCCTTGGCTTAGGAAAGGTTATCTCGCAATTTCTATTCGTAATAATGATGCGATGGCGATTTTGAACCCTGAAAATGGGGAGCTTGTGCATTTAATGGAGCTGAGAAGCCGAATGCAGCATGATTTAGATTATTTGGGTAATGGACATTTTCTTGTATTTGATAATCAGGGTAGTTTTAAAGAGGGTGGTTTTAGCCGTGTTTTTGAATTTGATGCCGTTACGAATGATATTGTTTGGAAATATGAGCCAGCGCCTATTGAGGGTAAGCCGCTTTTTGAAAGTCAGTTCTGGGGTGAGCAGCAGCGCTTGAATAATGGTAATACCCTGATTGTTCATGCAGATGCAGGGCGTTTGATTGAAGTTCTACCTAATGGTGAAATTGTTTGGGAATATTATCATCCCTTGACACGTGCGCGCGAGGGAGTGGATTATATAGCAACCATTACGATGGCGGAGCGAATTGAACCTCATCGTCTTAGTTTTTTGGCTGAATAATTGGGGTGAGTAATGAATATCATATTTAGTATTTTATTGTCGGTTTTAATAGTGCTTTTGCCTGTTCAGAGTGCGTTTGCTTACATTGGCCCTGGGCTTGGCGTTGCTGCGGCTTATACTTTGTTGGGGCCAGTTGCGGCAATTATAACAGCTATTCTTATGATCGCTTACTTTCCAGCGCGTTATTACTGGAAGAAAAGAAAGCATGAGAAAAAAGAAGTGATGGAATCTGCGGAGATCGCTACAGAAGAGAAAACAAATTCAGATAGTTAATTTATATGTAATTAGCCATGCTTATTCGGGGTTGTTCTGTCCAACTTTCATCATAAATGTCGGCTTTATGTGGCATAACATTGTCGCTGAATAGGGTGATTACGCCATGGCCTGCTGTGTATTCCTGACCGTCGATTTGTGAAGATGGACCTTCGTTATTTCCACTATGGAACCAAGTGCCATTTTTGGTGAAGTCGAAGGTCAGTGTAAATAGGTCTTTGTTTTCTTTTAATTTTCTAAATTTTTCATTTTGGTGGATGTGGTAGCCAACAGGGTAGGTGCCATTTAGCCGGATTGATGTTTGTTTTGGTTTTGTTTGTGCGTGATTATCTGCATTAAACCTGATTGCTATAAACTCTTCAATGATGCTTTGGGTCGTAGGCTTTAATGGTGAGCTGTAAAGTGAGCTTTTGTAATCTTCTAAGCTTTTTTTACGGCCTAAATCATAATCATATTGCCGAACTGGACTTTCCCCTGACATATATCGCTGCCTAAGGATTTCCTTGAACTCACCTGAGGTGTTTAAGTACATTTCATGTATGTCTTTTGTGGCGGCATGAAGCTGCTCCGAGCTCCATTTAGTTTTGTAGCCTAGGGCATGGATATTATGCTCAATCATTAAATCTCTGAACTGCCATAGTTCGAAGTCTTTAATAGAGCTAATAATACCATAGCGTTGATCAGCATTATGCCGAGATAGGCCTTTTATCCTATCGTTTGCTTCATCAAAACTCATACTTAATGTGTTTGTATCCATACGTTTTTTATATACATTGTCGTTTGATTATGTCAACTTCATTATTGTTTTGTTAATACTTTATTAAGATTGCTTCATTATAGTTGCAGAAATTAGGGGGCATTTATGAGAAGTTTTAAATTCAGAAATGATGACATTGAACCTGTAGAGTTACTGAGGGTCGGTGAGGATTCCCCTAGGGTTGCGCTTGGTACTGAAGAGATTGAAGGTCATTTGTATTATGATTTTGATGAAAATACTCTCGAAAATTCATTTTTAGCCTCAGAAATTGTAAATAATTTCTCAAGTGTAGCTAATGGGCAATTCAATCTTAGTGACATTCGTATCGCGCTTTCTGATGGTCAGGAAATAAATGATTATGACCGAGCAGCTGTGCTTGTTCTTATTCGGAATCTACAAGATATAATGAATCACAACGGAGCTGAGCCAGATGAAATTGATGATGCCATACTTATGCTTGAGAGGATATCTCAAGAAATAGGGAACCCTCCTAATTTTGAAGTTTCATCACCGCAAGATACTTTTGAATCAGCACTTGAGGACTATCTGAAAATTAGACAGGAAGAGCCGCAAGTTGTTACGTCTTCTGAAGGAGAGCTTGTACAAGATTTTTTGGAAAAATATCAAGAGCAAGCGAGGCAGCATCACCAAGATCAACGTGATGCACTGGATAGGTTGGAAGAGAGTTTTAAAGGATTGCTGACAACAGACCAGCTAAAAGCTTATCCGGGGCTTCCTGTTGATACTATGAGAAGTTTTGGCCCAACTTTTGGTGAGCCTATGGGGATTTATATAGATCATATGGAGCAGCAGCTTCATTTTCAGGAACTTGAAGAGAAAATTAAAGAGTTCGAAGAAACACTTTCTCCAGAACAGAGGGAAGCTTGGGAACAGTTTAAAGAGCTGCATCAGGGAATGTTGGGGCCAACGAAGTTGCAGGATTTGAAAATGGATATCCCTCAGCTTGATCCGGAAATTCTTGTGACACCAAAGGGGGATTCTGATCCTGCTGATGCTATTTTGGATTTAGGAAAAGAAATTGATGGTCCTCACGATTATATTCGTGGTTTGGATGAAGAGCAGGTGAAAGAAATTCAGCGGGCTCTAGGGGTTGATGATGATGGTAAATTTGGAGAGAAAACATTAGCGGCATATATTGAATATGCTAATAACAATGAACTCGAAAATGGTCTTACGATAGAGCAGCTGGTTCAGCATTTTGAAGAAAATCATAGTGCGCCTACCGTTGCTTTTTCTGATGAATTAGATGGTTTGGATGATTTGTGGGGCGCCGATTTTGGATTTGAAGATTTTGAACCTCCACCAAAATTTGATTTTACAAATGCTGATTTGCTTGCAGGCCATATAGGCGAATTGCCGGTTAACTTTTCTGATCAAGTCAATGTTAATGCAATCAATTCATTTGCGGTTGAACTTAATAAGCCGTTTACTATGCTAAATGAACAAGACGAAGTTAGTCTCGAGGGGAATGTTCTTAATAATACAGTAGATCGCACCGTTTAAACGGCCGCATAAATACGGCTCTATTTTATTGTTTGGGAATATCCAAATAAATGGTGTTGTGATTATCAGTGTATATTTTCTTAGTTTTTTCGTTTTCGTTATGTTTGTAAGTATAAACGGCATTGACCGTATTGCTTTTATTGTCGCTCCATAAATTATATTCACCTAAGATCTCGCGGTCACTATAGGGAAAGACTTCGGTAAAAGTTGTATGGATGTTGCGCGAGAAATCATTTCCGAAAGTTGGTGAAGCGATAAAGTTAGCCATTACGACGCCGCCGGGTTTTAGTTTTTCTTTTACGTGCTCAAAAAATTCTTTAGTAGCAAGGTGCTCAGGTAGATTCGCAGCGCCATGGTAGGCGTCTAAGATGATTAGGTCGTATAGAAGATCCGTTTTGTTTAAAAAAGCACGTGCAGGAATAGGGTGAAAATGTTTGTTTTTGCTTAATCTGCCTTCGAGGATATAGGTTTCTGCTATATCTTTTAAGTCTGGGTCAATATCAACAAAGTCATAATGATTGTTTTTATCGGGTGCCCCGATTGTAAAGCCGCCTGCGCCTAGGATCAGTATGTTTCTTTTTTCTGCGCTTTTCCAGATGGGCATGATGGCTTTTTGATCCATAAAAGCAATATAAGGGTGAACATTTCCATCATTATCCATCATTGATGAGTAGTTACGATTCAGGAATAGGTGGCGTTCATTTTCTGTGTGGTGAATTTGTACGGTGTTATACTGGTTATTATTCACAATGCCCATAGAGTTCATCATAATATTACTGTTCATAAGCATGGCAAATATAGTGATGGCCCACGATAAAAGCACTGTTCTACTTTGTTTGTCTTTATTTAGTAGTGTTATCAAAGAGGCAAGGATTATAAAATTAATGGATACAGTATGATGAACGCCAAATATGGCCATTAGAACGAGTGTTGAAAATACGGCGCCCATAAATGAGCCGAGTGTTGAGAAAAACAGTATTTTTCCTGTAATTTTTGAGAGCTGCTCTTTTGAAAAGTAATTGCTGATCAGTGGGATCGTTTGACCCAGTAAATAGACAGGGGATACTATAAAAACAAGCGAGTAAATTGTGACTTGTAGTATGCGGTTAGTGATACCGCTTCTAAATAGTTCCGTGAAGAATATATCGATTACAAAATATGAGAGTCCAAAAAGCAGAATGGATTGAGATACAATTAAGTTGAAGATTAGTTTTTTTCGGATGCTGACATATTTTTCTCCGTCCCATCCCTGAATGAATTGGCCGCCAGCCTGATACCCAAATGCTAGTGGCATCAGTACTGCGGCGATTATGATTGAAACAGTGTCTGTGCCACTGCCAGCGTATGGAATGACCTGTCTTATGGCAAGCAGTTCTGATGAGAGGACAACGTACCCTTCTAAAAAAATAATTAGAAAAAGTGTTAAGCTTAGACGGAGATCAATCATAGTTATCCTTGTAGTGCATATGGTTGGTCTATGATTGGCATAAAAATGTGCTAAGTAAAGAGGTGGATTTTAATTGTAAACAGTTGATTTTGACTCTTGTCAGGTGGGGCTAGCTGTGCTAAATCCCTGCCAACCGTATATTTTATTCGGTTTAAATAGAAGGGAGCTTTGAGGCGTGTCATCAAATAATCAAGCATCAACTCTTGTGTGTCGTCGATATGCTAATGCATTGATTACACAAGCGGAAAACGAAAAGAAGTTAGATAAGGTTGAAAAGGATCTTAAAGATCTGTCTGCAATGATTGATTCGAGCGATGATTTGCGTGCCGTGATTCGAAGCCCGTTATTAAGCAAAGAAAAACTCCATAGCGCTATTTCAGCGATTGCTAAGAAAGCAAAACTTCAGGACGTTACTCAGAATTTCTTAGGTACTCTTATTGAGAATACACGCTTAAATGCACTTGAGAAAACAATCAGTGCTTTTGATCAGGTTCTATCGGAAAGACGTGGTGAACTTAAGGTGAATGTACAAGTTGCGCAGGATATTACTGCGAAACAAAAGAAAGATCTTGAGGCTGCATTATCTAAAGCGCTTGGCGGTGAAGTTAGTGCGAATGTTAGTGTAGAGCCTTCTATTCTTGGCGGTATGGTCGTGACTGTTGGTTCGAAGATGATCGATGCATCAGTAGCCAATAAAATGGCACGTCTGCGCAGTACTTTAGGAGGTAAGGCTGCGTAAGCCTTCATACAGAATTTATTAGTTAAATATTGAATTTAAAAGAAAGCAAAAGAGGAAAACATGGAAATTAAAGCAGCAGAAATCTCTGAGATTCTTGTAAAGCAAATCGCCGATTTTGGTGCGCAAACAGACGTGGCTGAAATTGGTCAAGTGCTTAGCATTGGTGACGGTGTGGCACGTGTTTATGGTCTTGATAATGTTCAGGCCGGTGAGATGGTTGAATTTCCAAATGATGTTAAGGGTATGGCTCTTAACCTTGAAGCTGACAATGTTGGTGTCGTTGTTTTCGGTGATGACCGTAATATTAAAGAAGGCGATATCGTTAAGCGTACTGGTAACATTGTTGAAGTCCCAACAGGTAAAGGCCTACTTGGCCGTGTAGTTGATGGTCTTGGTAACCCAATTGATGGTAAAGGCCCTCTTAAAGATGTGACAATGAGCCGTGTTGAAGTGAAGGCTCCTGGTATTATTCCTCGTCAGTCTGTTTCTGAGCCGATGCAAACAGGTCTGAAAGCGATTGATGCACTCGTTCCTATTGGTCGTGGTCAGCGTGAGCTTATCATTGGTGACCGTCAGACTGGTAAGACAGCTGTTGCAGTTGATGCCATGATTAACCAAAAGTTTTTAAACAAAGCTTCAGATGAGAAGAAGCACCTTTACTGTGTTTATGTTTCTATTGGTCAGAAGCGTTCGACTGTTGCACAGCTAGTTAAAGAGCTAGAAGAGCAGGGTGCACTTGAGTATTCAATCATTATTGCTGCTACAGCTTCAGATCCTGCGCCTATGCAGTTCCTTGCGCCATATACAGGTTGCGCAATGGGTGAGTATTTCCGTGATAATGGTCTTCACGCTCTTGCGATTTATGATGACCTTTCAAAGCAAGCTGTTGCTTATCGTCAGATGTCACTTCTTCTTCGTCGTCCTCCGGGCCGTGAAGCTTACCCTGGTGACGTTTTCTACATTCACTCACGTCTTCTTGAGCGTGCAGCAAAAATGTCAGATGTACAGGGCGGTGGTTCCTTGACAGCACTTCCAGTCATCGAAACACAGGCTGGTGACATTTCGGCTTATATTCCAACAAACGTGATTTCTATTACAGATGGTCAGATCTTCCTTGAGACTGGGCTATTCTTTAAAGGTATTCGTCCAGCGATTGATGTTGGTGCGTCTGTTTCTCGTGTTGGTTCAGCAGCACAGATTAAAGCGATGAAACAGGTTGCTGGTACAATTAAACTTGAGCTTGCACAGTTCCGTGAAATGGAAGCGTTTGCTCAGTTTGCATCCGATCTTGATGCTTCAACACAGAAGCTACTTAATCGTGGTCAGCGTCTTACACGCCTTCTTGTTCAGCCACAATATTCACCTCTTTCAGTTGAAGAGCAGGTTGTTGTTATTTTTGCTGGTACAAAAGGTTATCTTGATGATGTGCCTGTTTCTAAAGTTGCAGCTTTTGAAGAGCGTCTTCTTGAAGCACTTCGTGCTAGTGGCAAAGAAATTCTTGAAACACTCCGTGATGAGAAGAAAATTTCTGAAGATCTAGAAAAGCAAATGCACGCATTTGTTGGTGACTTTGCAAAGGGTTTTGATACGGCAAAAGAAGCGGCTTAATTGCAGCTTCTTTAAATAACACTTTTAATAAATGGGTTTATAAATGCCAAGTTTAAGAGATTACCGTGACCGAATTAAATCGGTTAAATCTACGAAGAAGATTACGTCTGCTATGAAAATGGTTGCCGCAAGTAAGCTTCGTAAGGCGCAAGAACAAGCAGAAGCTGCACAGCCTTATGCTGAGGCGATGGCTGATATGCTTGCGCGTGTTTCAAAAAATGTTGTTATCAGTGAAGCTAGCTCTAAGCTTTTGGCTGGTACAGGTAGTGACCAGAAACACTTGTTAGTTGTTGTTACGGCTGACCGCGGTCTTTGTGGAGGCTTTAACGGTAACCTTGTTAAGCATGCAAAGCAGCAAGCTGATAGCCTAATACGCGATGGTAAAGAGGTATCTATTGTTTGTGTAGGTCGTAAAGGACGTGATCTTTTACGCCGCACTCATAGTAATGCACTCTTGCAGAGCTTTGTTGGGATATTAGGTTCTTCACGTGTTGAGTTTGCGGAAGTAAATAAAGTTACTGAATTTATATTAGAGCGCTTTGAAGCGGGCGAATTTGACGTTGTTACATTAGTATACAATGATTTCCAATCAGTGCTTGTTCAAAAGCCAAGTGCGCAGCAGCTTATTCCTTTCAGTCTTCCTGAGGATGTAGATGGGGATGATAAAGACGAAAAAGCAGATGAAGAAGAGCAGGTAGGGGCAGTTTCACCTTACTCATTTGAGCCAGAGGAAGAGCGTATCTTGAATGCACTTTTACCTCGTAATATTGGCGTTCAAATATTTAGGGCGTTGCTTGATAGTGCCGCGGGTGAGCAAGCTGCACGTATGACGGCGATGGATAATGCGACACGTAATGCTGGTGATATGATTAATGATCTTACACTGCAATATAACCGTGCTCGTCAGGCTTATATTACTAAAGAGCTTATTGAGATTATCTCAGGGGCTGAAGCAATCTAATTTATTATTGAGAAGAGACATTTAAGGTTTAAAAGAAAGAGGAAAAAATGGCAGCAGCAAAGAAAACAGCTAAGAATAAGGCCGCAGCAGTTGGTAAAGTCGTTCAGATTACTGGCGCGGTTGTTGATGTTCAATTCGAGGAAGGTCAAGTCCCTGCGATTTTGAACTCACTCGAAACACAAAATGATGGTAAAACACTTGTTCTTGAAACAGCGCAGCACTTAGGTGAAAACACAGTGCGTACTATTGCGATGGACATGACAGATGGTCTAGTTCGTGGTCAAGAAGTTGTAGATACAGGTAATGCGATTGCAGTGCCAGTTGGTCCACAAGTTCTATCACGTATCATGGATGTTACTGGTAAGGCTATTGACGAAGGTCCTGAAATTGAAGGTGAAGCAAGATGGCCAATTCACCGTGATGCCCCAGCTTTTGACGAGCAGGCAACAGAAGTTGAGCAGCTTGTAACTGGTATTAAGGTTGTTGACCTTCTATGTCCTTACGCAAAAGGCGGTAAAATTGGTCTATTCGGTGGTGCTGGTGTTGGTAAGACAGTTACAATTCAGGAATTGATCAACAATATTGCTAAAGGCCACGGTGGTGTGTCTGTATTTGGCGGTGTTGGTGAGCGTACTCGTGAAGGTAACGACCTTTATCATGAAATGATGGAAGCGGGCGTTATTAAAGAGCATGACTACAAAAACTCTAAAGTTGCGCTTGTGTTCGGTCAGATGAATGAGCCACCAGGTGCGCGTGCTCGTGTTGCACTATCAGCTTTGACAATGGCGGAATATTTCCGTGATGAAGAAGGTCAAGACGTTCTGTTCTTCTTGGATAACATCTTCCGCTTTACACAGGCTGGTTCTGAGGTGTCTGCGCTTCTTGGTCGTATCCCATCTGCTGTGGGTTATCAGCCAACACTTTCTACTGAAATGGGCGCGATGCAAGAGCGTATTACTTCAACAAATAAAGGTTCGATTACTTCAATTCAGGCTGTTTACGTGCCTGCGGATGACTTGACTGACCCAGCGCCT
>Ga0208837_1000062_pt1 | contig 18684 bp, 7 predicted proteins | sample DeeseametaMP0327_FD_184214 | JGI IMG/M metagenome (GOLD analysis project Ga0208837, IMG submission 184214) | Marine microbial communities from the Deep Atlantic Ocean - MP0327 (SPAdes) | ecosystem: Environmental > Aquatic > Marine > Oceanic | place: East of Recife, Brazil, South Atlantic Ocean...
TAAAACTATTATTATCTAAGTATGTATCAATATATTTCATTTAAAATATTATGATATTCATAAATAAAATAAGAATTAGTATCCCATTATCATTTTTCTATTTTATCAAAATTAATGAATAATCCTCTAATGGAAAATTAATAATCTTTTTATTTAGAATATTTATCTATATTGAATTTCTTCTTAGACTACTAATATGTTATAGGATACTTATGCACTGGAATATTTGATTTTTTCAAAAGTTCATATGGCAATACTAATATTTATTGCTATGTTATATCGATCATAGAATTAGAGTATTATACTTCATGTTTTGGAAAGAGCCATTTACCATGATAAGTAATATCGTATATAAGGGGCGAAGCCGAATACTAGTAAATGTGTTTGTTTTATTATCCGAATTACAGATTATGAGTATAATAGTATACGGAATTCCATTAGATCGTATTGAAATAATTCTATATGACAGACTTAATAATAGTAGATCCGAAATGATAATTATTGTATACTTCTTATATTTATCTTATTCGACCATTAGTATTTATGTAGTCTCCATGTAATTGCTATACTTCGAAATCATTAAATATTTACTTTTTAACTAGTGACTTATACAAGTAATCTTATTCTAAGTACTTTATATTTTTTATTAATTCTAATAGTACTTAGAAATTCACATCTTTGCCATTACGTATGTGGGATCCTATATTCAAATAAGCAGAATATACTTATCTTATATTGTTGTCTTGTATCTATAATATACTTAATTTAGGTAAGAAATCATTTCCAAATAAGAACCATAATACAATTATATCATTTATGAATTTTTGTTTATTTGATTTTATGTATTTTTATAACATTATATCATTAGTACAACTCAATAAGTAATCGATCTTATATTCCTTATACTGATCTACATCTATAGTTTGATCTCCACGATACAAATGTATGTTTTCGTATTATGATGATAACATTAATAAATCGGTATCAAGACCATAGATTATTATTTAATTATTTTGATTTTTATCTAGTCCTGTCTATTTTATGATATTAAATATTTTATGTTCTCCTTCTCCGGACTTTTCGTGTGAAGAGTATTATATGCCTTATTTTTATGTATATTTTTAAAGTTCTTTATCTAATTAGTACATGAATTCTGTGCCCGGCATAATGATAGTAGAATATTATGGACCTTCTTAGAATTGACTTAAGTATCTTCTTTTTTTAGCTTATAGAATCTTTTAATATGGAGGTAATCCATCTACATATATACCTATGTACAACTACTGATCCGGTCTCATTTACTATTTTATATTTTTATTTATTGTCTTAAAGAATTCTACTATATTTTGTATACTTTTAGTCCAATCATTTTGTTCCATACATCCATAGAATATAGAGTTCGCATCATAGTATAGGTAAACATTCTATTTGTTAGATTATACTATTTTATTTACATTTCCATATTAAAATCCAGACTTAGTTAACCAACTTATATAACCTTAAATTCCCATGATATTATGTTTTTTATTTGATTTAATAAGTTATGTATATTACTCTCTAAATCAAATTTATGATTATAGAATAAATGCAAAATTATAACCTATAACGATAAAAGAATATCAAATCTATCATACAAATGTTGGATTTGAAATACATAAATGAATCTCATACTACGGTCACAGAATACTTTTAGTTCAGAGACAATAATAACTTATAATAGTGGTTAAATCAATAAGAAATAGATATTAATGATTTTCTAGATAAGATAGAAGTATAATTTATCAAGTCCGGTTCGAATGGATCTACTTTTAAATGTTCATACAAAGGAATATAGTTTGCATTAAAATTAGTACCGGTAGCAGTTAATGAATAATTACAATATTAAGAAATACCTCATAATGTAGAATTGATCTCAATGAAGTATCTTTCTTATTTCGTGATAAAGAATTAATGTCCTAATTTAGTACTTCCTATAAGTGCATTCTATACTAATATCAATGATATAACTAGAATAATACTTGATAAGTAAGTAATAGAAGATCCGTTGAAGGAACAATAGTTTAAGAATAATATGTAATCTAATAAATTCCATAACAAAGTAAGTATTCTATTATCCGAATGGGCACTTTGTGATTTCTAGTAGTTCGTATAGAATAATAAAAATAATATTTTACTTTCGGATTGGTAATATTTCTTGTTCAATATATTCTATACATTAGCATGTATTTAAAATAAGTATCCTACCTTTAGACATAATGATATGAAACCAAATAATTTATTAGTATATCCGTATTGCGATAAAGATAATAAAGATAACTAGTATATCGATAAGTATACATTAAAGAATAAGATTTATATTGTTCCATAACATAAGTACATAATTAAATTATGGGATTTTGACTTTGCATGCATACAGGGATAATACAAGAATTCTAAAGTACAAGCATAATGGACTGATTAATTTAATATTTCGGAAAAGTAAAATAGATATTATGACATACATTATTTTATGATAAACTTACTTATGTAGAAACTATTCTTAGTATAAGGCAAAAGAAATTAGTAACTCGATGACTTTGTAAATTATGTAGTTCCTCCTAAATATTAGAAAGTACCAAATATACATCCGTAACGTAGTAGACTATTAGTTAATGATGAATATTTATTACCATAAGACATACTTTAACATAAATTCTTTAGAGCTTTTTAACTTAATAAGTGACTCGGAGTTCTCCTTGTAATTATCGTTATACTTTATTTGTTAGAATATTCAAATAAATAAAGTATCATTCATCATTTAACATGTCTTCATAGTTTTATCTCATTTATTAATAAAATAATTAATCATTTCTAAATGCGTCTTCTTCCTATTGTCCTTTAGAGTATAGTTATGAATTATGATATTAGTTTAATTTAGGTCTATTAGAATATAATGATTTGGTATATTGATCTAAGTTTTTCAATATCTTGTCATTCGCATCCATTTTTTCTTACATTTCCTATTCGTAGTTCGATACATCTTATATTTAATAACAATCTTCTTCGTCGTACTATTCGTATTGATCATCATATTAATTGTTTTACTCTAAATATTGTTAGTATTTCTCAGGATTATTATCAAAATCTTGAAGAGTCATTACTTAATACATATGACCAAAATATTAATTAGCAAGTTGTATTTGATTATTTTTAGTACTTCTTACATTATCATCTTTCATATCTTTGGGATCCATTGGATTATATGTATACTCTTTTCTGTTTTTATCATAATTTTAATTTCTTAGATCGAACTATCTTTATATTTCGGCTAATTCATCTTCCCTATTGAGTTATTTATCATTATCTATTTCATGTTATTCATATTGTCTTTCTTTATTTTGAGTTACGAGATCACCTTGTTTTTTCTAGTTTTTAAGTTTATTAGAATAATACTAAACGTACTCATCTCTTAGATCTCTTGTTTTCAAATGTTTAAATGCTTATTTAATATCTTATATTTTATTTTCTAAGTCTTTTTATCCTTGTACTTTGTCAGGGTGATACTTAAGTAGCATTTTATTATACTATTCTTTGATTTATTTGTCAGTATATACGTCATCGATATTAAGTTCTAATACAGTAAAGTAATCCATAAATATTATATAATTCTATGAAATTAAATTAAAATTCTGAGAAAATCGATCGTATGTATGCCAATCAAATGAGAAGAGTAAAATAATAGAGAGGAGCAGGAGTATTTAATAAAGATCCTTAAATATCAGTATATAATGAAGAAAGTATCATAAGTACGAATGATAATAATGACGATGATGAGTTTACATACAATAACAGATATAAAGTCTATTCTAAAAAATTAGATGATAATTCAAATATAGTATATTCTCATACTCAAAAATCTAATAGTATTAAGAATAACAAATCATCGAACTTAAGTAATTATTTTGATCCTCCATAGACAAATAATACTAATATAGATAATATAGCAAGTAATCTAGTAACACAATTAAAGTAAATGTCTTAGACTCAAGATGACATATCGGATTTAGCAAATTAAGTAATGTAGAAAGTTAAATAGAATATGAGTACAGGAGATAAACTCGATAATGAAATAGTTAATTTAGCAGATCAAGTAATTACAAAAGTAAAATCGAATACTCAATAGAATATTTAAATTCCTCCTGAGAGTTATGAAGTATCAGATTGGGATTCGGACTTTGAAGATTTTGATGAATTCGATAAATACGAAATAGAACAGTTATGATGTAAAATGAAATTTAGATTATATTAATAGTAAGAATATTCTTATTGATAATATAGAATTATGATATTAAAATAATACAAAGGATTATCCTAAGAGTTAAATAAAAGACAAGAATGTATACCGAATATGTTATTATTTAATAAAAATAGTATACTTTAAATGGAATTTGTAAAAATAATATCCGGAGTCAAATTAGAAAGAAATTAGAAGTTATACTTCGAAGATGATAAATTAAAACAATTATATGTATTCCAATAGGAGAACCTATTATTCGTATAACCTTTGAGTCAAGTATTTTCACGTAAATAATTAATATCTATAATTTAGTAATTTACGGAATCCGTAATAGTAGGTAATAAATATAAATACATTGTTATTACTAACTTTTAATTCATCTAAAAATATATACAAGAATCATTGAGAAAGATAATTGATAACAATATAATTTCATGTAAATTCATATTAATAGAATCTTAGCTATAATTTATCATAAAGCCATTGATTACAAGAACCGTATAAGTCAATATAAACAATAATTTAGATACCATAGGACATTTGAATAATATTTGTCTGTAAAAGAATTATTCTTAGTATATGATAAACTAACATATTAGCAATAATTACAGGTAATAATTAATAAAATATGTTTTAGATTCTATACATTAGAAGAAATATGATTATTGGACAATAAAGAGATTATGTTCTAATATGATAAATAGTGGATAACATTACAATATAATAATCTAAATTTTGAACTAGATAATTAGTAATGCAAAAGTATTAGGATTGAATGATAAGATAATAAATATGATATTGTAATATGCAATATTTTATTAAAGATTTTATATTGAATAATAACAATAATTGTTATCTTTCTAAGCATTTGTTCAATATTCTATTTTGATTATTTATATTAATTGAAATGCATCATCGTCCAATATAACGTCCTGAAAAAAAGTATATTACTTTCTTTGTTATATCTATTGTAGTTTTATTTATTTTAATAATAATACTATATAGTAACAAATCTCATATCGCATACATACCAAAGAAAGTATGTACAGACTGTGATGATAGACCTATCATATAAAATATAAATGTAAATAGTAAAACAGATCTTGATGATAAGTATTAGTTCGTAGGAGGACATACTAAACAGTAACTTATAGAGAATCCAGAACTCCAAGAAGGAATCGAAGAATTCATAAAAGAATATACGATAGATGGTGAAAAATCCATAAAAGAATTTAAAATAGATGAAATAGGTACTAAAAAAGAAAACTTAGTATCCGATATATGGGAAAATAAAGGTCCTAATGAAGAATAAATAAAGAAAGCCCATACGGATTAGAACAGATAATACATGTGGTAATAGAAATGTGACTAAGATAAATAAAATGGATACGAACTATTAAGAAATAGGTGATCATCCTTTTTTTATAGTCTATCCTAATCTTTTACGATAATAGTATTCATCTAGTAAATTATCATAGTTTATATTAAAAAATAATTTACTTTTAGTAATAAATATTAACAATATACATAAACAAAAAAGAAATGTAAATATAAATGCAAAGGTATTCATATGATTAAAGTTTAAGATTAAATGTAATCATATGTATAATTTGGTATTCTGATTCACTATATTTATCTATTTTACTATCTAATTAAGTGTCTACATACTCATTCTTGATAATTCTTATTCGAGTTACTAATTTATGTCATTTCCATTATCTTCTCTTACTAATTGAAGAAATATGATATGCATCATATATTTAATACATTGTTTGTCAATTACTTTCCTATTTACGAATTGATCTAAAAATTCTATATGATTATTCTTATCAGTCCTTACTATTGCCATCAATATATCATTCGAATTTATTGTATTTATTAACTTTAGAATATTTGGATTTATAGATTTATTTTTATTATCATCTTTTGAAACTAACCTATCTATAAACATATGAGATACCGTAACATCATCTTAAAATAAAATATTGTCAAACATACCACTTACTTATCTTATTTATTCATATTATTTAACATTCTTATAAAAAAATAATATGTTGAAGATATTAGAACCTTCATAAATAACTTTCTCTAAGTCTCTTAATTTATTAATCATATAATAAATAAATATTATCATTTATTACATGGTTCTTACATGGTATTATTCATATTGTCAAATATATGATTTACTAATATGAATAATCATTTCTTAATTTTAATAACTCTTTTTTTATTCTTTCGACTACTATATTCTTGTATGATTTTAGTAATCTAATTTTAATCAGTTACTCCTTCTAATTGAGTTTCTAATAACATCTAATCCATTTTACTCAAATGCTATTTAAAGAATTATTTAATTTTAGATGAATCTGATACGGTATCTCCGATCTATTGTTTTATTTATTTTAATTTCTTTTGATCTACATTCTTACCCATATTATTCTTCACTTGATTGAATGTATAGTCACTGAATGTTTTTATTTTATCTTTTCCAAACTTATCTATCATTTCCTATAAAGTAGTATTATCTTCGTCTAATAATTGATCAAGAGTATCAAACAATTGTTCTTTATCGATATTTCCTATGATCTTTTCGAAGTTATCTAATCTATTTTAATCTGTATTATGTATATCAAACAGTTTTTAATTTTCTAGATCATCTAATCCTACTGTTTATTTACCATCTACTCCATAAAATATACAATCTTTGTCATGATATACTTTTTAAATTAATTCCCATAACTATTTTTATTTGTTTTTATCTAATAATTCATATAGTTAATGTAAATCTAATCCTATTAACATGTTTTGATCTTTAAATAATTACTTATCTTATTTGTAATACATTTCTTTATTTTAGACAATTACAGATATGAACTTCTATACAATTGAAAGTTTGTAATCATCTTTATTACTATCCGTAATCAACTTTAATTTAGATGCTTACTAATTTATATTCTTAATTGTATCTATATTATCTTTATTCTTTGATCCGATTACTAGAGAACATAATGTATTTTGAATAAATAATATTAATTTTCCTATATTTGTAATCTTGTTCTTTTAAATGATTTCTTTGTAAGCTTCCTCTTTGGTATATCCTTTTTCTAATAATGAATCTAGTTATTATTCTTGTTCTAAAAATAAATTAAATTTCTATTATTCGTATAATTATTATTACATTTATAGAAGTATAGTATGAATATTATGATGATAAAATACTACATTAAAAATAAACAAAAGCAAATTTATCACGAGTAACTACAAGTCATAATCTAGGTCTAAATATTTTATTTATAAACTTTCTAGTATTACTTATACGTTTTTATCTTGAAACTAATCCTTTATCACCTGGAATATCTAATTTATTATAATCTGTTACTTGTATGTACTCTGGTTTCAATGGATACATTTAAACTGGTTTCAATGGATACATTTAAATATTTAAATAAAAAGATGATAAAATTAATATAATATAATATTTTCTTCAATTTAGCGTTTGTGCTTGGCGATTTTATAGATTTTTATGATTTATAGATTAAAATATGATTTCTAAAAAAGTATAAAGAGTTATCTCATTTGATATAGGAATTAAAAATTTAAGTTATTGTATTCTCGATATAATTCCAGAGTCGTAACATAAGTTTAATATAGTAGATTGGGATAATATTAACTTATTGAATGGATTAGGAACATAAGAAATATAATGTAGTTAATGTAATAATAAAGCTTTATGGTAATTATCGGACAAAGGTAAAACTAATCATATGATGATAGATAACCAAGAATGTACTTAATTATACTCATGTGATACTCATTGGAAACTTCTATATTAAATGCAAGTAAATCCTTGTTATCGTACTAATTGTAAAGAACCATCATACTTTAGAATATTAGGAACGAACAAATATATGTGTTATAGTCATTTTGATAAGAAATTCAAACATAAGAGAATAAGTTATAAAGAATAATCTATTAAAGAAACTTCATAAGTATAGTTTGTCTAGTTAGTACAATAAAAATTAGAATAAATATAACATTTAAATACTATAGATCAAGTATTAATTGAAAGATAGCCTGTAGGAATTGCATCTGATACTGTACTTTCAATATAGACTATGATAATATGTTTCTTTTAGTACCAATGTAAGATTTCTAATATAGAATTAGTTAATCCGAAAAACAAACTAGGTAAGTATACTGATGATAAGATGAAGTAAAAATAATTATACAAATACAATAAGTAAGTAAGTACAATGTATGCATAACTATTAATTGATAGTAAATAGAATATGAATGATTCAGAAATATTATACATAAATAAATTTAAAGTATCAAAGAAGAAGGATGATTATAGTGATTCCTTCATATAAGCATATTCTTACTTTTTTGGTGTAAATAGATCTACGATCGAATAAATATATAAACAAATTAAAAATCAATTGATATGAGTCTAAAATATTTTAATCATATCAATTGTCATAACTTCGTAATTCCGTATGTATGGACTTCATTACTTCGTAATTCCGTATCATCTCAACCTCAATACTAAGTGTATAGTAGAATCTTTTTATATGTTGTAATCTGATAATGTTCTTTCGGATTCTAATTATTTTCCTGCAAATATCAATCTTTACTAGTCTGATGGAATACCTTCTTTATCTTAAATTTTGGATTTTAATGAATCTATAGTATCAGAAGATTCGACATCAACAGTTATAGTTTTTCCAGTTAAAGTTTTTACAAAGATTTACATTAGTAAGTTATATAATAAGATATGTATAAGTATGTATTTATACTTTTGAATTTCATTTTTACATATGAGATTAGAATATAGTAGAGTAATAACTATTCTAATTAGTGTAACAATATGTACTTAAACATGTATGATTACAAAAATAATAAATCATATATTGTTTTGTCACTGCATTCTATTAAGTATTATACTAGTATTCTATTACTAAAGATTCTTCGTTACATTCCGCATTGCAATAAAAACACTTTTTATTATTTGCGACAGACACTATCTTTTACTTTATATCGGACATGAAATCTTATTAGTATTCCATGATCTTTTACTATTATTATTTGTCTTTTTATTGTTAGACTTTTATCATTTATACGTTCTTTTTAATGTTTTCTATTTATTTTTTACTTAAATTTATACTAATATACATAATTTAGGAATATAGTTAAATATGTATATTATTGTATTTTATCAACCCATAATCATTTTTCAAATGTATCTATTGGTAAGCTATAATTTTTTAGATTCCCCATGTTATTTAATTATTTCTTTTCTATCATGTATCATATCTTCTTTATATTATGGTTCAAATATACTACGATCATTTACTCTATCTATTTTTCTATATTAATTCGTATCTTATTACTAATTGATATATTATGACTTACTATGTAATTATTGATTCTTACTTACTCTATTTAATCTAGTATTCTATGTATTATTGTTATCATGATTTCCATTTCTTACATTTACATTATCCATTTACATATGTTACTTATTTGTATTCATTTAAGTAATATCATAGTCATCTAATACATCATCTTGTAATCTTGTATTATTCGTATATTAGGTATCCTATTATCTTCTATTATTCTACTATGCGTGATCACTTTGATCTTCGAATTACTAATTAATATTTTATTATGCTTCATAATTATTCTATTATCCATTTATTTAGTTTATCAATGTAGTATTTATTTATTATCCGGGAGTTTTACCCTAGACTCTATTATTCTAAGTAAAATCATTCTTTTATTATTATGTTTATACTTTACCATTATCATATTATGATTCGTACTTTCCATTTACTATATGTTACTATACTTATGTATTCATATCTTTTTATCTTGTATTATTCATTTCTCCGAATCTATTATTTTCTATTTATTTTGTTCGTGTCATATTTTGATCTATTTAATTAGTACGATTTACTTTGTTAATCTACATATTATTATGATTAGAATCTTATATGTTTCCTTATACTTATGTATTGACATTATACGATTATGGATTGAAATTATTATTTATTTTAACTTCTTTACTATTATTAGTTTGATTATTATTTTATATCATTCCATTCTCATATTACTTTTAATACATTGGATTTACATTGTTCATTTGTACATTGTCTTACTCGTATTATTCGTACTTTCCTTTTTATTGGTTCATATCATACTTATTCTAGTATTGTCTATTATTGTTCATTTGTACATTATCGGATTCGTATTATTCGTACTTACCTTTTTATTGGTTCATATCATACTTATTCTAGTATTGTCTATTATTGTTCATTTGTACATTGTCTTACTCGTATTATTCGTACTTTCCTTTTTATTGGTTCATATCATACTTATTCTAGTATTGTCTATTATTGTTCATTTGTACATTGTCTTACTCGTATTATTCGTACTTACCTTTTTATTGGTTCATATCATACTTATTCTAGTATTGTCTATTATTGTTCATCTATACATTGTCTTACTCGTATTATTAGTACTTTCCTTTTTATTGGTTCATATCATACTTATTCTAGTATTGTCTATTATTATTCATCTATACATTGTCTTACTACATACTATCTAAATCTTAGTATCTTTACATTGCTCTTTCTACATTATTCATCTTTATTTGATTCTTCTATTTATTTAATTATGTCATATCCGTATTTACCTATTGTATATCATTTGGAATATTCTATTTCTTTTACATACTAGAATCTATATTTTTATGATTATTTTACATTCTTGTCTAATCATGCTATTAGTTATATTTCTATTATCCTTTGGGATCTTAATGCATTTCATTATCTCTAAATTATTTATTTGTTCTTACTACATTATCTTTATTGTATGATTTACCATTTCTATTTCCATGTTGTTAATATTATGATTAGTAATCTCTTGTATTCTTTATTAATACTCTATCATTATCTAACTTAGTCTTTTATTAAGTAGTTTATTAAGTAGTATGTTCTAGATTCGGTCCAAATATACTATTTACTTATACTACGTCATTTTATCCTCCTTTTCCTTTATTTTAAGATTAATACGTATGATTAACCTATTTATTCATATCTATTTTTCCTTTATGTGCTTATTATTTTTTATCTGATACCAATAAATCGCTATGAGGATCGACTCTTTTGAATCTAGATAAATCTTCTTTTACACCTTTGTTCCATTATGATCTATTAATCTATTACTTATCATTTCCGGTTACTTTTTATTGATTCGATATCTATTAATACTTCTTATCATCTGTATCTTTGTGTAATATATTTAGTTTATCAAGTATTTTATTTCCAAATGATCTTAATTAATCACTAGTCTTTATATGATCTCTATATTTGATATTACCTTATATTTTAGCCTAATATACTTTTGGATGGAACATATCATTTCTTATATCGGATACTACTCCATAAGATTCATTCTTTTATCTTAATTTCTTCTCATCCTTTTGTTATTCCGGAGGCATTATAGTATTGTAATCTTCTTTTATATGTTACTTATTTCTACCATTTAAGAACTATCTCATTTAATTATTTTATTATGATCTTCTTACCGGATCGACTATTTCTTCTTTTTTAATATTTGGTTTATTTTAATCAAAGAATATTTCATCTTGTTGTTATATTACTTCTTAATTAGTACCTAAGGTTATATTTTCATCATCACTATATGTATCATTCCACATTTATTTAATCTTTTAATATAATTATTGTACTATTTTAAATAAATTTGAATATTCACATAGTTATGAATGACTTTAACTTATAACTATTATTTAACATTTGCAATGGAACATAAGAAAATTAGATAAGTATCTATTTATTTTAAACATATGATGGAACACGTATATGAAGATGTCAATAAAGATACAAAAGATAAAGTACGTAAAAGTAATTATTTGAAACATTCATACATTACTATATTCGAATCTATAATGGATTATGTATTAGAATAAGTAGATTAGAAATAATAAAAATAAAACAATGATACTAAATTAATAGTATTAGATAGTATCATTGAAAATATCATATAGACTAATAGTTTCTTAAGATTAATAAATGGGTAGTCATATAGTTATGATACTATACATTAAATAATTAAATTATATGTTAATGAACATAATAAAGAATATAGTAGTATAATTAATTTTGGCAACTTATCTTATGTTATTGATTAAATATTCTAACTTTACAATAAACAAATACTATATCATTTAATTCAAAAATAAAAGAAAACGATATAGGCAAGTAATCTTTAAGACATAACTTTTAATGTTTTTTTGTTGGAAACTGAATAAAAGTTATGTAATAAAATAATAAATAATTTAAAGAAAACAAAAGAATAAGATTGCGAAGACACTATATAAGAAGATACAGTAGAATGATAATAATAAGATTAATTTATAAATGAAATTTAGTGGGTTTACTAATATGACAATGTACGAGAGTGTTTATTTATAAGATTCTATCAATTCGGACTTCGAAATAGATTGTATTAAGAAATGTTATCATAAGATATTCAAATCAGCAATTAAAGTGGATAATATAAAGATCGTACCTACATAGGATAAGTTATTATCGGATAAAAGTATTTACATGTTAAAGTTTACTGATTATACATAGGACAAGTAATTTTCTTTAATATTCCCAGATAATTACTTGAATATAAATGAAAATACAATTGGATAAGAGTAATAAAAGTAAATATAGTACATATTAAAGTAAGATTCTTAGTAACTTCTATTTGGACTATTACAAGAATTATTTCCCGGAAAATAGAATTAAATAATGTTAATAGTAAACAATAAAGAATTCTAAGGTGTATTTTGTAATAAGTTCTTATCTTTAGGATCAAATACACCAGAATTGTATGGTCAGTTGAAACAAAGATATTTTATGGATAAGAACAGTATAAACACTGGTCTTACTTTAAATACTGGTAATGTTAGAGCATATGGAATATTGAATCCGAATATCTTTGTTCCAATATACTACTCTACGGGATGGGAAAACTATGAATTCATAAATACTTATAGATAATTCAATGATAAAGAAGAATCATATTATTAATTTGGATTATATAAGATTATACCTTATGCGTGACTCTTCGTAAAATGCAAATACATATTAGATTGAAATAATATTTTTATATTGATTCTATATTGATCAAATGTATAAAAATAAGTTAGATATCACCCATTATTACTAATACAAATACTATAATAATATAATAAACTATCACCTATGTAATGTTCGTATAGATAGATTAAACATGTAGTATATATTCGATTAGTTTTGCAAATAAGATAAGTATACGGATGATTAAAAATAGATGATAAGTAAAATAATAGAATTACTCTTTTCAAAAGAATAAAGACATCTCAATATCAATGGATCGGCAGGAACCGGTAAAACATATACGATTACAAGACTTATACGATATTTACTTAAGAATTAATATATTCATAACATATGTTTTACTGCTACTACTCATAAAGCAAAGTCAGTCTTACAAGATTATTACAATAGAATTAGTACTTTTCAAAATGATAATGTAGAGTTTATGACTATACACTAACTTATGGGATACAAACATACATATGATCAAGATGGATAATTAACTTATAACTTTGATACCATTAATATCAAAGGTAAATATGATGTAATTATAGTAGACGAAGTATCTATGATACCAAAGAATATCATATAGAATCTATTTAAGACAGAATTCAAACATAAGATTCCGGGATTAGATAAAGTAAATAATATGTAGTATACAAAGATCATATTCATAGGAGATATATACCAATTACCTCCTGTTCACGAAAGAGAATCTTTAATATATTCAAATGGTTCAAATATATTCGATGACGATGCATACCAAATGTAAATTATCAAATAAATATAGAATTATGATTAAATTAAAGTAATATAGTAATAGATACAAAGTAATAATAATGTTTAGAATAAGTACAAGAATAAAATACTAAATATGAAAACAGTAGAATTAAAGTAAGTAATGAGAACAGGGAATATCAAGTTATAAAAATTATATGAATAAATAAGATTATGGATATAAGACAATAAAGAGTTCATAATAGAATAATTCTTATGTAGATAGTTCTAGTACTTTATACATAGTAATTAATCTATTTATTGGACTTAGAATAAATGGCTTATGAAGTATTTAAAGTTATATTAAGATTAGAAAAGTATAAATAATGTAATATTATGTTGGACTAATAAAACAGTAAGATAATACAATTAGTATATTAGAAAATAAATCCACGGATAGAATTGCTCCGAATATTAAGATGGAGATATTATGATGTTCAATGATTTCTATATGGGACGTAAAAAAATAGATTAGTCATAATAAGTTTTTTATACTTCATAGACATTCGTAATATAATCTTCTATACGTGGTACTATTCATAATATACATAGTTTTAAGACTAATTTGTAAGCATAATTCAAGTATATTATTAGAAATAACAATATGATATGTAAATTCTTGGAATATTTAGATAATATGATACCTACTAACTTCCATATTTATGAGTTAAATATTAAGCTATTAGGTATCGGTACTTCAAAAGATAGATATTAGATATACGTAATAGATGATGAGAAGTAGTTCGAATATCAATAGATTAAGAAAGTTATTAAGGATAACATAAAATAATCGTACTCGTAGTTTATCTAAAAACCAGAACTTTACAATCTATTATGGAAAACGTATCATAATATATTTGATTAGTTTGCCAATGTTACATATTCATATGCACTAACTGTTCATAAGTCATAGGGAAGTACATATGATAACGTATTCATTGATTTGTATGATTTGAAATAAAATAAAGAATCTGATATTTTCAAGAAATGTTTCTATACTGCAGTTACAAGATGTTCTAAGAATATATATGTGGTAGACAGGGTATGATACATCGTATATATTAGAATGTATGTAAGGATATGATACATCGTATATATTAGAATGTATGTAAGGATATGATATCACTTACAAGGTCTAATATATATCAACTAAAAGAAATAAGGACTAATGTTATTTACTAACCAATTGTTTAAATCGTCAATAGTATCGAACTTTTAGTCTTATATTTTCTAAAAGAAGTATTTACTGAATCCATGAGTACTATAGTTTTATACTCTATATATACTTACTGTATCCATTAACTTAAAATACATAGATATATAGAATTTGTTTATGTCCGGATTATAATTCACGAACATCTAATCTGTTATTTTATGATACATAGAGTTAGTATTTCCATATTAATATACTATATTAGTTCCTATTATCACTTCGTATTGCAATATTTCTTTAATATCAGTATATGTAGTCATTAGATAATCCAAAGTCTTTTATTCGTTATTCCAATCTACTTTATTTAATATTATTGTTTCGGTCTTTGCATACATAAAATCACATAAGTAATTGAATTTACAATATGCAGTCTAATTACTTATTTTTTATTATTTATTTCCCATGAGAATATAAACTATCATACCAGTATATCATTGAAGTCTAAGTTGTTCGAATCTTATTATACATTGATACATATAGTAAACTAATACGAATCATATATACTCATTAAATCTATTTACTCGATATCAAGTATTTATATGTTTAGAACATGTACATTATCGATTTCTACTAAAGGTTCTAACATACTATTGTCAGACAAATCTATCTTACATATTAAATCATTATCTTAGTTCTTTATGACCATGATACCTTGATTTATACCATTTACATCTCTTATATTTATATTACCAATATTGTATTTATTATTTAATTCTATTGTTAATATACTTTGAAGATCTCCTTCTTAAAAATATGTACTAGTATCAATATCAAGTGTAAGACTTTATGATATTACTTATTAAGGCTCTTTATCATATTAATCCATCATAAGTATACACTTATACTTTATTGATTCTAATTCGTTATAGGATAGTTTAAAAATGTTTAACTTTTTGAATCTCTTAAACAATGTAGCAAGATTATGTAAAGACTATTACTTTCTTTCTCGATCGTATTATTTTATGAACTATACTTTCTTCTTTGGTTTTGGAGTATCATCATATTTGTATTACTATTTATGAATTTACATAACTTATTACTATTCATCTGGTTATTAAGGTTACTATTATTAGGACTAATTAAATTCATAATTTCTTGATTACATGAATTATTCTATTTTAGAAAAATGATCATCGTTACTATGATACTACATTTTACAATCAATTATAATATATTTGAAATGTTATTGTCATTACATAGAAATACATAGTAATTAGATTCTATATACGATATTACATTCGATGAATATTATTATGATTAAAAGATATAGTATATTAAAACATAATAATAGGTAGATTGGAAACGTCGTAAGATGAATGTATTAACTGGTGGATAGGTATCTACTATATTGAGAAACAATAAATTTTAGAATATTTCTGATTTGATTCATAAAGTAGTAAGTAATTAGAAACCAAAATATAACAATAATACATAACATGGTATAATATTTGAACCCGTAGTAAAATAGATATTATAGTAATGTTACGAATCTGATATTATGGATGTAGATAATGTAATAAGTGATAGATATAAGTTCTTATCTGCGGCTTCTGATGGTTTATTCTTATCCGGATAGTATAAAGGATCACTAATAGAAATCAAATGTCCATAAATGAAGAATCATAAGTACGTAGGAGAAGAACTTTTAGATCAACAATATTATGATCAAGTACAATGTTGTCTCGAATGTTATGATTTATAGAATTTATTATTTGTAAAATGCTTCTTTGAGTAATATGATAAAATAGAAGATATACTATACGGAGAATATACTGGTATAGTATTAGTAATTACCGAATCGGATGATCCAAATAATAGATAATAAATGTATGAGTCTAATAAGTTTTATGTTTTAGTAGCACCTATACATTTTGATCTCTAAGAAAAGTAGATATGGCATAAGAATATGATCGATAAGTACGAATCTAGAATTTATAAGACAATATACTATAAACTATAACACTTCTATACATAGTATGTTTCTAGAGACTAAAAGTGGATAGATTAGAATATATAGACATTAGAAAAGTACTATTAGTTATTGTAGACCGTATAGAATGCTCCGCATGATACTAAATAAGAAATACTTAAATTACTATAGGAATCAAATATTGATAGCATATAGTAAGATATTAATATTGTAGATGATATTTATTTGATTCTCGAGAGATCAAAATAATAGACCGAAAAATAAATAAAAGATAAGTCTTAGTTAATAAATGAATATATTCATACTATGAATCTTAGAGATATAGAATGGGTATGACGAGTCAAATGAAGAATAGTCCTCCGACTCCTCTTGATACTTTGAATATGTTTAATGATCTTGTGAAACAATGTATTTTAGTATCTGCTATAAAGTCCAATTTAGGTCCTCTTTATTTATGTTATCTCATTTTATCTTGATAAGTCAAAAGTAATTGTATACCATCTATTCTTGAAAAGTTAGCAGATCCACTAGGTTATGTACTATTAGGATCTAATGCGAATGAATACATATTAAGTCCTTCTTTTGGAATAGTATCGTGATGTTAGTAAGGTTATACATAATTGTAATATAGATTAGTATTATCATTCAATCTATCGGATTGACTAAATTATAATTTTACTTATTGTAGAGCATTTCCAGTTCCATCAATTCTTAGACCATAGTTATCATGTTATGTCATAAATACATCTTATAGTCTATCTTATTATGATCTAAAATCTTCACATTGATTAGTAGGAATACTTACAATATCAATATCCAATGTATGTTCTTTTACTATGACTTTTTATTTATTAGCCTCTGCTATAGTTCTTAATTTCTCTTATGGACTTGCTAATTAGTGACTTTCTACCAATAATTATACATCGACTTAAATAGAATCAATTAAAGTGGCATAATTGAATCCATCTTTTCTCATTGGAAGTTCATCAAGTAATACTAGTACTTATTGATTAGCATATTCTAGGACATCATCATTTTTGAATTTGTATCCATATTAATCATAAAAGTTTACATCTATTCTAATAGTATGATTAGTTAAATGTTTAGTATTTACATTAGGAGGTACTAAATCAGAATAATTAAATGATACATACTCTTTACCTTAATGATTTACTCTTCTGAATTCTTTACCTTGGACTTACCATAGTTCTCCATTATAGTCCGATATCATATTAGTACCTGTAGTTTATGTCTTTTATTGAGGCTATTATAAATTAATAGATTATCCAAGTTTAAAGTTAAATTATTGTTATTATGAGAAGTTATTTATATTACT
>Ga0208837_1000063_pt1 | contig 18451 bp, 17 predicted proteins | sample DeeseametaMP0327_FD_184214 | JGI IMG/M metagenome (GOLD analysis project Ga0208837, IMG submission 184214) | Marine microbial communities from the Deep Atlantic Ocean - MP0327 (SPAdes) | ecosystem: Environmental > Aquatic > Marine > Oceanic | place: East of Recife, Brazil, South Atlantic Ocean...
CCCATCATAATTTATTCATTCTGTTATAAAATCTTTATGCGTTAAGATAAAGACCCTAAACACTATTCTCTATGACGCTCTTCAGCAACTAGCGCCTCTTTATCATTCACGCTAAACTCTGCCAAATGCATAAAAAGCGTTCCATAAGCCGTTTTCACACGAATTTTAACGGGCACAGCCACATCCGAATCACCAACTTTTCCAAGCCATACAGTTGGCATCATCCCGCGCTTTCGCCCTTGTTCCTGAATAGAAAGCCAGCCCCTGGGCTTCTTATGCCACGCCCCCGCAATAGGAGTAACCTCAACAACACATTCCGCTGAGCGGCCGCCATAAATATTATATTTCGATGATTTCAGTAACGGCGCACCCTGATGCTGATATTCCAACTTATAACGGCGCTTACCATCAAAAACCTCCGAAGCCCCTTCACATTTTTGTTCTGTGCTGTAATTTCTCATAACCGATAACGTCGCACTTAAAATATCAGTTGTTTGATCAGTCAGCTCTTTCTCAACCTCTCTCAACTCATTATCGCTATGATCATCTGTAATTCTCAGCGATTTAAAACTACCGTCTTTATTATAGAGATAGTCCTTAATATCAACTTCATCACTCCAACTCGTCGTAGATTTATGCTGCTCAGTTTGCAAAGATTGGTTTTCATGGATCCAACCACGACTTTCAAATCGTCCCTTCCAAGGAACCAACGACCCTAAAAACCCGCGTGTATGAGTATCCAGTACAATATTATAACGCTTTTTCTCTTCATTTAGGTCAATACTCAAAATCGCTTGCACCGCATGAATACCGCCAGCATAAACCTCATACACTAACTTCTGTCGTTCACTTCTAACTGGTTCAGATGCTAATGATGGTGCAGCATTAATTATAAATCCCAGCAAGAGTAATGCTTTTACCGCCCAAGCCTTCTTTGAATTTCTTAACGCCCTTAGCCGTTTCATCATTCATTCCCCCTAAATCTAAACTTTGAATATTTCTTTTTTTAAGCTCATCAAGCGCGCTCCAGAGCAACAAATGATGAGCATTTTTCTGACGACCTAAATCACCGCTCCATCCTATCTGATATGTTGCGCTTGGTGTATGTAAAAAAAACAAAACTCCAGCAATAGGTTCGCCTTTATAACGCACACTACCAATAAGCATATGTTTCTGAATTTTGAAAACTTTTGCCATTTCAATCAACGATTCTACCGATGCACCATCGTAGCACTTTGCCGCTTTATCATAGGCATATCGCTCTAATAACCAATTGAGATCCAGCCCCTGCTCATCCCAACGCACCTCTAAATCAAAACCTTGTGCCTTTTTTAGTGCGCCTCGCCACTTCTTCTTAAAACCCTTCTCAAGCTCCTCTATGGGCAGATCAAGGTCTAGCCAGGCTGTTTGATAGCCCTTAGTCCCCACGCGCCTAAATCCTTGAGAAGATAAATAGCGATGAACCTCCTCGCTCGCCTCCACTTCAGGCATAAAACGAATTTTTCGCCCAAAACGCCTTGGATATAGTGCTCTTAAAGCCTGAGTAAAAGCTGTAAAATGTTCAAAAGATCCATATCCATTAAACCAAACCGGACCGCGGTCTAATATGACCGTATGAAGTAAATTCTTTAGAACGCCCATTTCCAATACTTGAAAAAAACCAGCATCCTCTCCATCTATCCGAATAAGGGCATAACGCGCGCGCTGTCCGCTTATACGGCACATCGAAACCCCATAACAAAAAGATTGAAGTAAATTTAAGGACTTAACTTGTCCGAAATAACTTTCTGTTAACCCAAACTCTGTTATAATTTTGTTGGATGGATTAAAAATGATTTCACAATTCATCATGAGTGCAGACTAAAAAACTAGGGTGTCTATATCAAATGTATCTTACGGAAACAGCGTTAACTGCCCTGTTGGAGTGCTTTTTTGTTCAATCAGAAAGAGAGTTTCGTTTCCTAGAAGAAATGCACGGCTATCAGTATATCAGTGGTCTCGCACAATATAAAAACAAATATCAAATTATTCATCCATTTAACGGCCAACCTGTGAATGATGATTTCATTGCAATAACAAGGTATGAGCGCGGAGACCAAGCCATAGAGTTCGTCTTCGGCGACAATCATTTCATACTGGATAGCTTAGTTTACTTCGACAAAATCAACCGATACGAATTCTCGGACGTTATGGCAGGCGCAAAAAAAGCCGATATTCAGATATCTGGGGAATGGGGCGCAACCGATAGCAGCATTATCACAAATTTTTTAAAGACACATTCCGCGATCTTAAGAGAGCATATTCACTATTTCACCAACCCTGACGAAAAGCTCATTAAACGAATAGATACTGTAAAACAGAAAAAATTAGAAAACGCCGTGCGTAGACACTTTAAAAACCAGATCACCGAAGCCTGCGGGTTCGCCGCCAAGGCTTTCCTTAAAAAAGATTACGCGCGTGTTGTTTCATTGCTCCTGCCCTTAGAGAGATATCTTGGAAAAGCCGATCTTAAGAAACTAAAACTCGCTCAAAAACATATTCACGCTTGATTTTTGTAAGTGCTCTGGGCATTATCTCAGCCATATTTCAACATCTATTGACGGGACATATTAATGGGACAGCCAGCACACGCATATCAAGATTTAGAAACAGCGATTGAAAAAGCATGGGATGACCGTGATACACTCACACCTACAACGACTGGTGAATACAGAGATGCCGTTGAAAATGCTCTCAATATGCTCGATAGCGGACAGCTGCGCGTTGCTGAAAAAATCGACGGAAGCTGGCATGTCCATCAGTGGGCTAAAAAAGCTGTTCTTCTCTCTTTCCGCTTAAACGATATGGCGCCTATTTCTGGCGGCCCAGATGGATCAACTTGGTATGATAAAGTGCCAAGTAAATTTAATGGTTGGGACGAAGCTGCATACAAAGAAGCAGGATTCCGCGCCGTGCCAAACTGTGTTGTACGTAAATCGGCTTACATAGCAAAAGGTGTTGTACTTATGCCATCTTTCGTCAACATCGGTGCTTACGTTGATGAAGGCACAATGGTCGACACTTGGTCAACTGTTGGCTCATGCGCACAAATCGGCAAGAACGTACACCTATCTGGCGGCGTTGGCATTGGTGGCGTACTCGAACCTCTACAAGCTGGTCCAACAATCATCGAAGACAACTGCTTCATCGGTGCTCGCTCTGAAATAGCAGAAGGCGTAATCGTAGAAGAAGGAGCCGTTGTATCTATGGGAGTATTTATCGGTGCTTCAACAAAGGTGATTGACCGCGAAACTGGCGAAATATTCATGGGCCGCGTTCCTTCATACTCTGTGGTAGTTCCTGGAACACTCCCAGGCAAGCCACTTGCAGATGGAACGGCTGGTCCAAACCTTGCCTGCGCTGTAATTGTAAAGCGTGTTGATGAGCGCACAAGAAGCAAAACAGGCATCAATGAGCTTTTAAGAGATTAAAAGCTCCTCTTATATCAGTTAATTTTCATATTTATTTTTTCTTGCATAGCGACTAAAAAGTCTGCTAACACCATCTCTGCGGGAAATAGATATGGATAACAAAGAACAAATAAAAGCACTTTTAAGGCCTTTAGCCACTGGTATAGGCCAGTTATCGGCTAGCTTTTCAGCATGGACAGCAGAAGAAAAGTTCAACGCTGATGATATTAAAAGACGCCAAATCTTAAACGAATACCGCGCACAAGAAGCTCAAGAGTATTATTCAAAAACAAGAGCCATTCTCTTAAAAAAACTAGAAGATCTTAACTTTCACGTTGCCAAAGCTGCACTAGAACTAGTGATTGAAGATTGGTCAGCGAAAAAACGTTTAGATGGCTATCACCCAAGTGATTCACATCAAATAGATCAAATCGTGGAGTATGTAATCGGTTTAACCGTTCCTGATATGCCTCTAAAACAAAAACGGGCTGATATTGAAGTACACCACGGTTCCATTGAAATTCTAATTACAGCCAAAATTCTACATGACGAATTTGAAAATAAAGGTATTTTTGCCGATACATATGGCAAAAGACTAGAGGCTAGAATTAAAAAGAATATGGGATTAAGCGAAGATCAGAAACTTCCCCATCAACAAGCTAAGGTTCTAAAGGACTCACTTCAATCAACTGAGCTCCTAACTCATATCAGAAAATACACTATTGAGAAATTCAACAATTTAACCGGCGCGAATATCTCTTTTAACAAAGCTCAAATACGAAATTTAAAGCAAGGCGGCATTATTGATTTAAGTAATAGTCAAAACGATTTCTTTAAAGATAAAATTACAGCACCATTCGACAGTAAAATAAATCTACCGATAAAGCGTTTAAGTACATACGCCCTGTGGGACAGTAAAAAAGATAGACCGATTATACAAAATACACTTTATGGCTCTAAAAACGATCCCATAGCAGATTGGCATACTAATTTTAACACCATGGTACAGTTTCCTTATGTACTTGCAACTAAACTCGATGACCGCGCAAGTAACTTAGGAACACGCTTCGCTATGTTAGCTGCTGGAAATGAAACGGCTAATTTTGACCTCGACAGTACAAGAGCCTATTACGAATCATCTCGCCTTTTGTCTGAAACTGTATCAAATGGCGCACTGGCTGTTAGAAGTAAAAGCGTATCCCAAGCCTTAGAACCTTTCATTCGATCATCAAATGCCTCACTCGGCCTGCTAAACTCTATTGCGACAATATTAATTTCTCATACACCACAATATAACAGCAGCGTAGCCAAAAGACTTGATCACAACAGCATGAACGGTCAGGCCTTTAACATTCTCAGATTCTTTGACGATAAAAAACGCGGAGACATAAACGTAGTTCATGGCAACAATGGCGAACTTGCAAACTATTACCTTTCAAATGATCTTTATAAAATCTTCCAACAAGTTGGCGATTTAACTACTAAAGAGATGGGCTTTGACCACCAATATATCCTTAATGAAATGATGAACTGTGTCGCCGACGAAGCGCAAGGAAGCACACGTGAGATGATTATAAATGTAAGTGATAATGTACAAGAAGCACGTCAATATGTCCGCGATCAGATGCGCCCTCAACTCTACCCTTGATTAATCCTTGATAATGCATGTGCACGCGCGTAAAAAGATCATATGAGCGCTGTAATTGATTTAACAAAACAACTAATCGCCTGCCCATCCGTCACACCCAAAGACGCCGGCGCGCAGGTACTTTTAAAATCTTACTTAGAGAATCTGGGCTTTAAATGCTTCGAACTTCCATTTGGTGAAGGCAATGAACAAGTCCCCAATCTCTTTGCCCGCTTAGGAGAAGATGGACCGCACTTGTGCTATGCAGGACATACAGACGTTGTACCTGCTGGTGATGAAAAAGCATGGACTTACGGCGCCTTCAATCCTGAAATAAAAGATGGCGTACTCTATGGCCGCGGCTCTAGTGACATGAAAGGCTCCGTTGCAGCTTTCGCGGCAGCAGTAGCAGATTTCATAAATGCAGGCACCTTTAAAGGATCAATCAGCCTTCTCATTACAGGAGACGAAGAAGGCCCTGCCATCAATGGCACCGTACGTGTCTTAGAATGGATGAAAGAAAACGGACATATTCCAGATGTAGCTCTTGTTGGAGAGCCAACAAACCCATCCGAACTTGGCCAAGAAATCAAGATTGGCCGCAGAGGCTCACTCACAGGAGAGATCACAGTAGAAGGAAAGCAAGGCCATGTCGCATATCAACAACTTGCTTACAATCCTCTGCCACAGCTTGTAAAAATGCTGGATGCTTTAGCGACTTATAATTTTGATGACGGCAATGAGTTTTTTCCAAAAACAAATTTAGAAATCACAACAATTGATGTTGGAAATCCTGCGGAAAATGTAATACCTGCATCAGGCCGTGCAGTCTTTAACATCCGTTTCAATGATCATTGGAATAGCCATAGCCTCTCTGCAAAAATAGGGGAAATACTCGATAATAATGGCGAAAGCTATGAAGTCGAGATGTCAGGAAATGCAGACAGTTTCATCACAAAACCAGGTGAGTGGAGTGAAATTGTTAAAAAAGCTGTAGAGGACGTTACTGGAAAAACACCAGAATATACAACAAATGGCGGAACTTCCGATGCACGTTTCATAGTTAATTATTGTCCCGTAATCGAATGCGGCGGCATAAATGCAAGCATTCATCAAATTGACGAAAATGCACGCGTTGAAGATTTAGAGAACCTTACTAAAATCTATGGCCGTATTTTAGAACGCTATTTCAAGAAATAGAGAATTAGGGCTTCTGCATTACTAAGCTAGTCCAATCACCGACAACATATGTCTTGTAAAGCTTAAGCCCGGCTGTTTCATAAACCTTTATAACTTTCTGTGCTTGTTCATTCAAAATACCAGAAAGAATAACAAAGCCTTTCTCATCCATAACATCAACAAGCTCATCCGTCATTTCAACCAGTGCACTGGCTAAGATATTGGCAATGACTAACTCATACGGCTTTTTATCTTTAACGATATCGGTTTTAAACCCATCACCGTACGCACTCAACATTTGCCCTGCGCCACTTGGAACACCATTGATATCACGGTGCTTATCCGTAACACGTACAGCTTCCTCATCATTATCCACTGCAAGTACTGGTGCTTCCCAAAGCTTCCAAGCTGCAATAGCTAAAATGCCGCTACCTGTACCCATATCCAATATATTCCATGGACAATGACCCGCCGCTTTTAACTCAAGCATAGCTTGCAAACAGCCTTTAGTCGTACCGTGCTCCCCACTACCAAAAGCAGTCGCAGCGTCGATTTGCAAGCCCATCTGCCCCTCAGGAACCCCCTCTTGAAAATGTGAACCATATATAAAAAATGGCCCAACACTAAAAGGAGGGAACTGACGATAACATTCCTCAAGCCAGTTCACATCTTGTTCAACTTGTTCATATCTGAAAGAAAAGTCATCTAACTGTATATCATGAGCATAAAGAGCAACACTTACACGGCTATGTACCTGTGCATCATCGATGCGTTCTTCTAAAAACCATTGCAAACTCCAATCAGCTTGATGGTTATTATCCGCCCGCATCGCCGACTGCGCCACAGACAAATCTGCCAGCGCTTCTCCGATAAGTGCAACTTCGACCTCACTCATCCACGCTGGCAAATCTAAAATTAATTTATACATATAAAGAAGCTCAATGATCTAATTATCAATATCTTCATCAGTATCAAGATCAGCTAAATCCTCACTCAAATCACCTAGATCATCATCAGGATCCAAATCATCATCAAGATCTCCGTCAAGATCTTCATCATCGGCGTCATCAGCGTCATCAAGATCATCAAGACTTACAACCTCTGTATCATCTTCATCTTCTTCCGCAATCTCTTCATCTTTTTGCGTTTCTGCGTCTTTTACCTGTGAATCATCTTCAGCAACAACACGGCCACGCTTAGATTTAACCTTAATTTCACCAGAAAATTCTGTTTTACAATTGGGACAAATAATTGGGCGTTTATTCATGTCATAAAAGCGTGTTCCACACTCAAGACAAACGCGTTTAAATCCTCTTACATCAACGGCCACTGACACTGATATCCTCCTTTAATAGATAATACTGGAACTGTTATTATTTAACCCTGAATTGCCCTATTTTGTTTTACAAGTCAAATGCAAAATTGAAGAAACAGATAAGGTTTTTTTTAATAAAAAATGGAAAGCACTCGACCTAAAACCTATATCATTATAAAGTAAGAAAGAATTAGGTTTTTCCGCTTACCATACTAAGCTTAACCATTAAAAAAATCTGGAGAAGATCTCATGCAAAAACCAGTTGTCATCTGTGGCTTTAAACGTTCACCAATGCATTTCGCAACAAAAGGAGCACTCGCTAAAGTTAGACCCGATGATATGGCCGCAACAGTCGTGCGTGCTCTGATTGATGAAACAGGCGTGAATCTTGATGATATCGAAGATCTTATTATGGGCTGTGCGTTCCCAGAAGCCGAACAAGGCTTTAACCTTGCTAAAATAGTGGTTCAGCACGCCGAACTTCCTGTCAGCGTTGCTGGGGCGACAGTAAACCGTTTTTGCGGCTCATCCATGACAGCTATTCACATTGCTGCCGGCTCCATACAAATGGGTGCAGGCGATGTCTTTATTGCTGCTGGCGTTGAAAGTATGAGTAGAATCCCTATGGGCGGCTTTAATCCTATGCCAAACCCAGCACTCTTTGAAAAATACCCGCAAGCCTACATAAGCATGGGTGAAACAGCTGAAAACCTAGCCAAAGAATATTCCATAAGCCGTGAAGCGCAGGAAGAGTTCGCCGTGAACTCTCATAAAAAAGCTGCAGCAGCAGCCGAAGGCGGAAAGTTTGACGCTGAAATTGTTGCAATTGGCGATGTTAAAACTGACGGCACAATTCGTCCTGACTCATCGGTCGAAAAACTATCCACCTTAAAACCAGCCTTCCTTTCAGATGGCACAGTAACAGCAGCAACGTCATCACCCCTAACTGATGGTTCCGCAGCTGTTCTTGTATGTTCAGAAGAATACGCCGACAAGCACGGGCTTCCAAAACTAGCAAGAATCAAGTCTGTTGCGGCAGCGGGCTGCGGTGCAGAAGTCATGGGCATAGGCCCTGTTCCTGCGACCCAAAAGGCTCTTGAGCGTGCAGGTCTTACAATAGCTGATATCGATATAATCGAGCTAAACGAAGCTTTCGCTGCACAAGGCCTTTCGGTCTTAAAAGCTCTTGATGCAGACATTTCCAAAGTCAACCTTGATGGCGGCGCAATCGCAATGGGGCACCCACTCGGCACATCAGGCGCAAGAATAACGGGTAAAGCCGCAAGCCTTCTTCACCGCGAAGGTGCCAAATACGCCCTTGCCACAATGTGCATTGGCGGCGGCCAAGGCGTTGCGACTATCCTCGAAGCCATATAAAGGCGATGAAGCTTTTATACGAGCATCAAGACAAAAATTATTCATATCACGTCGGTGTAGAAATCGATCCCAAAGGCAAACTCATAATAAGTGATTGGGCCTTAGGAGACGTTATTAAAAAAACGCATATTGATAGTGATATAGAGCATTTTATAAAGATTAAAAAATCTGACATTCATGCATTTTTATGTGGCTGCTGTATCTACATGGATAAGAAAAACCCCTCCAGAAACTTAAGCGATGATCAAATCATCTCATTACTCTCTAGTCTATTTCAAGGCAACAAATCAACATTCCAAGAGATAAAAGAAATACTCACAAAAAACAACATTCCATTCAATTTTCAAGTCTGGTAAATCACGTGTAACATACAGTAATCTTCACCTCGCCTCAAGGCATCAATCTTTAGTATACTACTATACATCACATAATAAGAGTATAATAGTATGCATGTCTAGTTTTGAAGAAATAAAACAAAAGATATATAAAGAGCTTAAGATTGATGAAAATGAGAGCATCAATGACCATTTCATAAAAGCAATCAAAAAGCTCACCAAACAAGATAAAGAATCAGCATCAGAAACAGCTGAGTCTATAAACAAACTATGTGAACTTTATTTCGAATATAATGCAGCATTCATTAAAGATATCGAAAAAAAAACCAAACAGAAGAAGCAAGATCACGCTGACGCAGCACATTTAAAAAGCCAAACCAAATCCATTCTTCGCGGTTTAAAAAAAACCATCATTTCCTATGCTCTGTGTGAACACACGCTCAACATGAATATAAAACAATTACAAGCACAGGAATTATCTCTCACAAAAGAATTCGGCGCAGGTGATCCAAAAGCACGTATTTCCGATAAATTACCGCGCCAAATTGCTGTTTTTTGTAAACGTAGAGAAATCCTGACGGAAACACTCGCCATAATGCATAAAATAAAAGATATGGTGATTTTCCTAGATCCTATTTTCGTTCATTTAGAAAGAGAACTCGCCGTACTTCTAAACGAAAAAACATCTCGTAAAGTTCTACAAAACTTTATAGGAGAGCTTCGAAAAAAGAATTTTCAAACAGCATCAGAGGAAATAAAAAAAATATATACTAAAGATAATAAAGCCATATTCAAACTGAAGAAAAAAGAACGTAAAAAACAGTGGCTGATTATCGTCGATGCTGCCGAGTTAACAGCACTACTTGTTGAGAAAACAGAACAAAAATTAAGAGGTAGAGAAAACAAAATCTTCCTCAGATCATGGGAACTCGACCTTGCCTACGAAGATACAGACAAAATTCTAAGGCAAACAAAAGAATTCATAGAAAAATACCGTGTACCAGAGCTAAAAGTTCGCCTTAAAAGCTTAAAAAGAAGCAAAAAAAGATTAAAGGAAATCGCAACATTTGATTCACTCATTACTCTTCTGGAAGACGTACAACTTAAAATGCTCAAACCCATGACAACACTCAGGGAAGTTAATAAATTCCAGACACAATACTTTAAAAAAATTGAACAGCTCGCCTATGATAGTGAGCCAGCGATCCAGCAAATTAAAATCCGTGCAAACGAGCACCTCAAAGGCCCAGATGACGAAGAAATTACAGAAGACATGCTATCCAGCGCCGAATTCAAAACATAACTACACAGCCTTAATTTTGGGCGGCCTCTATTCAAACTCATCTTCATATATTCAAATAGCTAATTTCAGATGTATATAGCCATGAAATCTGTTATCCTATACGTGGTTTTAAAAATCAGAACGTTCAAAAAACTTCAAATCTCATAGCTCATATTGTCAAGTTACTTAAAAAAGCTATTTGATTAAGAAAGGGGCTTTAAATTATGAACAAAATCAAAAAAGTAGCTGTTATTGGTTCAGGTGTAATGGGTAGCGGAATTGCGGCTCAAATTGCGAATGCAGGCCTACCAGTCGTACTTTTAGATATTAAAGTGGAAGGTAAAGATTTAGCTAAAGATGCTGTTGCTAAAATGCTAAAAACAGAGCCTGCACCTTTCATGCGTAAAGCCAATGCAAAACTAATCGAAACAGGCACAATAGACGATGATTTAGACAAAATTGCGGATTGTGACTGGATAGTCGAGGTTGTACTTGAAAAACTTGAGATTAAACACGCTACATACGAAAAAATTGAAAAAGCGCGTAAAAAAGATTCGGTGGTCTCATCAAACACATCCACAATTCCACTACATAAATTAATTGAAGGCCAACCTGATAGCTTTGCCAAAGATTTCATGATTACGCACTTCTTTAATCCACCTCGCTATATGCGTTTACTTGAGCTTGTTGTCGGTAAAAAAACCGACAAAAAATCAGCAGAATTAATTGAAAATTTCTGTGACATACACCTTGGGAAAGGCGTTGTACGCACCAATGATACGCCCGGATTCATCGCCAACCGCTTAGGTGTTTTCTGGCTTACAGCCGGCATTAACGAGGCCATTAAAAATAACGTTCCTATCGAATTCGCCGATGCCGTCATGAGCAAACCAGTCGGCATTCCAAAAACAGGGGTATTCGGATTAGTAGACCTAGTGGGTATCGATTTAATGCCAAAACTCGCTGAAAGTTTACTCTCAACCCTTCCAGAAAAAGACGCCTACCGCGATATTTTCAAAGATTACGGCTTCGTGCACGGTATGATAGAAGCAGGCTATACTGGCCGTAAGGGTAAAGGCGGCTTCTATCGTTTAAATCCTAATGCACCCAAAGGAAAAAAAGAAAAGCAAGCCTTACAAATTACAGCAGATAACTTCGAGGAGAGCCATTACGGTACGTCTGTCAAAAAGGATGCTGGCGCTCTCAAATCTGTATCAGCGGGCAAAAAAGGACTACGCGCTGTTGTAGAAAGTGACGACATTGGCGGACAATATGCATGGTCAGTTCTAAAACAAACCTTATCATACGCTGCGCAGCTCGTTGGTGAAATTGCCGACACTATCCACGATATCGATGAAGGTATGAAACTAGGCTATAACTGGAAAAAAGGCCCGTTCGAAATGATAGATGCCTTAGGCCCCAAATGGTTTGCAGAAAAGCTCGCCGAAGAAGGCCTTCCTGTACCTGACATTCTTACCAAAGTTGGTGATGGCACATTCTATAAAATTGAAAACGGAAATATTCAATATTTCGGTACAGATGCAAAATATCATGAAATTGTACGTCCTGACGGTGTACTCCTCCTCAGAGACATAAAGCTTGCCGCTGAACCTGTCATGAAAAATGCAAGCGCATCTGTATGGGATATTGGTGATGGTATCTTATGTTTCGAACATACATCAAAAATGAATACCTTTGATGAGCAAATCTTTGAAATGCTCGTAAAAGTAACTAAGACAATCGAGCAATCAGATGACTACAAGGGCCTCGTGATATATAACGAAGCCACCCATTTTTCAGCTGGAGCAAACTTAGGCTTAGCCATATTTATGATTAACTTGGCTATGTACCCTCAGGTTGAGGAATTTGTAGCCACAGGACAGCGTGTCTTTATGGGATTAAAATTCTCAAACTTCCCAGTAATCAGTGCACCTTCTGGAATGGCTCTAGGCGGTGGCTGTGAAATCCTGCTCGCCTCTGATGCTGTACAGGCTCATGCAGAGACGTACACCGGCCTTGTAGAGGTTGGTGTAGGCCTTATCCCCGGGTGGGGTGGCTGCAAAGAAATGATATTGCGCATCCAAGAACGCGAACGTGCAAAATTTGCCAAAGACATGGGTAAAATCGGTAAGGATAATATCTGGTTCTCTCCAGATACCACCCCAATGGGCGCAGTACGTAAAGCGTTTGAAATCATCGGTACAGCGACTGTCGCGAAAAGTGCACAAGAAGCCGTCGATATTGGCTACTTCCGTCATACAGACGGTATAACAATGAACCGTGATCGCCTGCTTTATGATGCAAAGCAACGCGCCGTGGAGATGGCTAAAGACTATAAGGCGCCTGAAAAAGTAGAGAATATTCGCTTGCCAGGTACGGGCGGTAAAACCGCGCTTGACCTCGCAGTAAGTGATCTCGTGAAATCTGGAAAAGCAACACCTTATGATGTAACAGTCTCTGAACGTCTCGCAAACGTGCTATCAGGTGGTAACGCTGATTACACAGAAGAGCTAAGCGAAAATGACCTTCTTAAACTCGAACTCTCAGAATTTATGCACCTACTGCATGAAGAAGGCACCTTCGCCCGGATTGAACACATGCTGGGCACAGGAAAACCGCTGAGGAATTAAAGACAAAGAAATCTTTGTCCCGGCACGAAAAGGCCATAATTCTCAAGGACATGAGGTATTTTCACCTCTAATACAGAGTGTCTGAACCAAATCAATAAACAGTTGTAAAATAATGTGATATAGTCCTCAAATGAATGAATATATCGACATTTATTGTGAACGATTGGAACCAGGATTTTGGGCAGAACCCTTGAATGCCCTATCAAATGGAATGTTCTTTATCGCAGCAATTTTTGCACTTGCGCTCGCCGGTAAAAATTCAAAATTAACATTCGCTTCTGGCCTCTTAATCTTTCTAATTTTCGCAATGGGCGTGGGCTCATCCCTCTTTCATACTTATGCCGAACGATGGGCAATGATTGCGGATGTAGTGCCAATCCTGCTTTACCAACTCTGCTTTATCGTGCTTTATACGCGATATGTCATGCGCGGCACATGGGGCATGAGTGTGATTCTACTCTGTGTATTTTTTGCACTGAGCATAGGCATCTCAAAACTACCAAGTGAGATACTCAATGGCAGCCTTCAATACGCACCTGCACTCATCCTTCTGACATTTTTCTCAATATGGCATTATTTAACGCAGCAAAAAGAAAAATTAATTCTTATAATCACCTGCGTAACTTTCACTGTATCTTTAACATTTAGGTCAATAGATATGAGCGTTTGCGAGTATTTACCCATAGGCACGCATTATTTATGGCATTGCTTAAACGCGCTCGTACTCTACCTTACAGCTCGTAGTTTTATAATTAATACAGCAAAATTATAATTCTTAATTTTGTTAACTTGCTGTTAAACCCTTTCTGGCATTCTCTAAATATGTTTTGGAACAAACCAAACAAGGACAAACGGAAGAAGACTTCAGATCTTCAAAGGTGTTCTAAAGAGGGAAATAATAACAATAATAAGCATAGCCAGGGTAAAACGGGCGACGCACTGCGCGCCCAAGCCCTGGCTAATGCACGTACAGCACGTGAAAATCTAGGTGATGACACGATACAAAAACTCGCCGAAATCATGAAGAAAAAAGAGCAATCCACTATCGAAAAAGCAAAAGTTCAAATACAAAATGCGGATACTGATCGCGTTGTAGATGAAATTTTAAGCATGATGGACGAAAATTAGTTTTTCGACCTTAGAAAAGTCACTTAAATGCGCTATATTGATAGATGAATATCAATAAGAGGAGCTTTTGATAAATGCCAGTTTATACACCGCCAACCGACAATATTAAATTCATTCTACATGATGTCCTAAAAGCTGAGAGCCTCTCTGAACTTCCTGGTTACGAAGACGCAAGCGCCGACCTTATTGACCAAATATTAGAAGAAGGCGGTAAGATATGTGAAGAAGTACTTTTCCCAATAAATCTAAGCGGTGATCAAGAAGGCTGTAAATTTGATAATGGCGATGTAAGCACACCAAAAGGCTTCAAAGAAGCCTATGACACTTTTGCAGAAGGCGGCTGGTGTGGATTATCCGCAGACCCCGAATATGGTGGGATGGGAATGCCTGTTCTTCTTAATACCGTCATGCAGGAAATGATCTGTTCCGCAAATATGAGCTTTGGCATGTATCCTGGGCTATCACAAGGTGCATACGAAGCGCTACACCATTTTGGTACCGATGAGCAAAAACAGCTCTACCTGCCTAAACTCATCGAAGGCAGATGGTCAGGGACCATGAACTTAACCGAACCACATTGCGGAACTGACCTCGGCCTAATTAAAACCAAAGCTGAGCCTATAGCAGGAGAAGAAGGCGCCTATCAAATTACAGGGACCAAGATTTTCATCTCCGCGGGTGAACATGACCTTACTGAAAATATCGTTCACCTCGTGCTTGCAAAACTTCCAGATGCACCAGATGGCGTAAAAGGGATATCACTCTTTGTTGTACCGAAATTCTTGATCAATGAAGACGGATCAATCGCTGAACGAAATAACGTACGCTGCGGATCTATTGAGCATAAAATGGGCATACACGCAAATTCAACATGTGTAATGAACTTTGACAATGCATGGGGTCAACTCGTGGGCGAGCCACATAAAGGGTTAAAAGCGATGTTCGTTATGATGAATGCTGCACGTTTAGGCGTAGGTATGCAGGGGCTTGGCATCGCTGAGGTCGCATACCAAAACGCACTTGCATATTCAAAAGATCGTCTACAAATGCGCTCACTCACAGGCACAAAAGCGCCAAACAAACCAGCAGATCCGATTATCGTACACCCAGACGTACGCCGCATGCTTCTCAAAGGAAAATCAATCGTCGAAGCAGGACGCGCCCTTTCTTACATGACAGGTATGAAGCTTGATATAGCAACCAAACATGAAGACAAATCCACCAGACAAGAGGCCGATGATTTCGTCGCACTCATTACACCGATTGTAAAAGCATACCTAACAGATATGGGGACTGAAATCGCGAATGAAAGCCTACAATGCTTTGGCGGTCATGGTTATATCGCTGAATGGGGCATGGAACAATTTGTTCGTGATGCACGTATTGCACAAATTTACGAAGGCACAAATGGCATTCAAGCCCTAGACCTTGTTGGCCGTAAAATGGGACAAAACTTCGGACGAAATCTAAGGCGTTTCTTCCATCCTGTGCAGAAATTCATTGAAGAAAACTCAAACAACCCTGAGCTTTCAGAATTTATTTTCCCAACCGCCAAAGCCTTTGCCAAATTACAGCAAAGTACTGCTATCATAGCGCAAAAAGGGCTTAAAAACCCAGATGAGGCAGGCGCAGCTTCAAGTGATTACTTGCGTCAATTTGCTCTCGTTGCCTTAGCTTATATGTGGTGTTTAATGGTAAAAGCTGCGCAAGAAAAATTAACATCCGATAATTCTGGTGATAATGAATTCTTAGAAGCAAAGCTTGAGACCGCACGTTTCTATATGCAGCGTGTTCTCCCGGAAGCAGACGCAAAATTCAAAATGGTTATGGCTGGTGCAGATACGCTCATGACGTTAAAAGAGGATCAGTTTTAGCAATAAAATCAACATACAGGGCTCTACTCAATTTAGAGCCCTATATATATCAATCACCCTCGAGCAAGTTCCTTAAACGCTCCTCATCCGAAGTTAAATACCACGGCGCGGTATAATATAAAAACTTCTGATAATCCAAATCATTACCCTTTTTATCAAAAGAGAACGACGCAATATCGCCAACCAAAGGCCAGACATTACGGTTATCGACAATAAATGGCTTTTTCAGCTCTGCTTCAAGTGGTCGAACCAATATACGCATGGATGCATGCAATACATCCTGCCCATCGAAATTACCGGATACTTCTTCAAATTGCTGATCATCCAGCTCAATGGTCCCCTTAGCATGTAACTCTGGAATAACAATGCCAATAATTTGGTCTGTGTACTCATAGGGAAAGAACATAAACTCTTGATCTACATAATTATCAAGCGTGTAATTAAGCTGTTTTTTTTCACCATCATGCACAAGAGATAAAGTCGCTGGCGTTCGAATAGGCAGGAACTGTTTCGTTTCATCATATGTTCCGAATCCCCACTGTAACCTTAGCCTTTGCTGCTCATAGAAGATCTTTCGTTCTTGCTTATCCTGCTTTGTAACAACCTCTAAATGGTATTCAATAGTATTAGCCCATCTATTAAATTCCGGTAGGCGTCCCGCCTTTTTAAAAAAAGCGAAAACGACGCGCTCTTCTTCACTCACTTTCACGCGTACTTCCGCATGTGAATTGGAAATGCTAAAGCATGTAAAAAACAAGAAGATAACTATATGAAAAACCTGCAAACCCATCTATATATTATACTTGAAATTGATAAGTAAAAACAGATGTTTCCCGATAGATGGCAAGAAAATGAGCGATAAAGACACATCAGAAGATGCAGCATTATGGGCATGGTTAACCCAAGATGTAAAACCGCTTAAAAAGGATAGAAAATCATTAAACCCACCAGAGCCTAGCCCGGTAGAAAAAACAAAAATCATAGCACAGCCAATTGCACAAAGGCCTCCCCCCCATAAACAAGAGCCAACACGCAACAAACAAATACATAAAACGAGTAAAGAATTAGACAAAAGAACGGATGACCGCTTAAGAAAGGGACAATTACCTATAGAAGGCATTATTGACTTACATGGCCTTTCAAAAGAACAAGCGCATTATTCGCTTAAAAACTTTATCCTTAAAATGCATGCGCAAAATAAACGCTCGCTTCTTGTTATTACAGGTAAAGGACAAAAAAACAGAGATCCCCTAGCTCCCCATGACGGCGTCATAAAAAAAAGCCTACCCTTTTGGTTTAACGAATCCCCCTTCGACCACATCGTCCTTAAACATTACAGTGCAAAACCCAAAGATGGTGGATCAGGCGCCTTTTACGTATACTTAAGACGCTCACAACACAATTTGACATAAGTTTAATTCCACATTAGTATGCGCCTAAAATTATGGGGAAAATATGGGGAACCCAACTATACAATACGCAGATTATCTAAACACCGATAACGGCAGTGTTATCGAGCGTATGCATGCAGACCTTTACTCAAAAAAGAATCACGGTGGAGTTCTAACATGCGCTAATCCTGGCTGTAATTGTGGCCTCTACCATGTACCTGAACATAAAGGGCTTGGAGGCATAACAATTACTGCACATTACGCCCGCATGCGTGGCCATACCCATAACCGTGACTTTGGCTGTCCATACCCTAATCAAGGAGACAAACCAAATACATCACAAGAATCTAGATTTCAGCAATTTTTAAACGGCAGAACTACAAAATATATCTACATGGATAACCTTTTCAATGGAATGGTTCCAACACTTGATGAGCGCCTAAAATCAAAATTCAATACTCAAAGCGGGCATAGATCTGTTAAAAAAAATCAGTACGAAAAAACAATAAACGCTAGATCAGCCAAAGATTTCGTAAGACTATCAGGCTATCACTATCCTACTGAAGATTTTTATAACCAGGTAAAACTTGTCTTTACATTGGGCCGCACCCCATACGAACTTCCTTTCAAAGATTTTTTCCAAAAGGATATAAAACAAGCATTTCATAATGCTAAGCATCAGCTAGACACACACACACGTCATCCTATCGGCTTAATTGTACGCCCCAGCACTATGAGTACAACAACGAATTTCCAGGGTGAAAATGCATGGTATTTCATGAAATGTCTCCCCCAATCAGTGCCACTAATTGGCCAGCAAGAGAAGTCTATCAACCTCACACCCGTGATCCGTACAAGAAACCC
>Ga0208837_1000065_pt1 | contig 18332 bp, 23 predicted proteins | sample DeeseametaMP0327_FD_184214 | JGI IMG/M metagenome (GOLD analysis project Ga0208837, IMG submission 184214) | Marine microbial communities from the Deep Atlantic Ocean - MP0327 (SPAdes) | ecosystem: Environmental > Aquatic > Marine > Oceanic | place: East of Recife, Brazil, South Atlantic Ocean...
GCTGGCTTGCCGCCATATTATTGATTGGCGCGGCGTCGTTTATAAAGGTCAGCCAGCGGAACTTAACGAAAAGACTATAGGTGCGCTTATCAGTCAATCTGAGCTAGGGAGACGCTTTTTTGAGGAAATCACTGCGCGGAATATTGCGCTTATTCTCGCAAAAAAAGAGTAAGGGGTCTTGCAAAGTGGCATTTTGGCAATGGCCCCTCATATTGCGCAGGCTGTCTCGAGGCTGATACGCCCTGTTCAAAAGGGCAGGCGGGCGCGGATGGTCAATATTGTCCATATCATGAAAATGCAGCGCAAAGTTTGCAAGAGGAGCAGTTCTTGCAAATTTTACTCGAGATGGGCACGCCGCTCGTCTCGCCAAGTACGCCGGCTGAGCGTTTAGATTTTGATGCGTATTTAAATTATGCCGAGGCGCTGAATTATTCATCGCCTGAACTGGCTGAGCTGATTATGGCGGCGGCTAGTGGTTATATTCAGTCGCGCTCCGAGAGGTAAATATGAAAAAACGTCAAACATATGGTGTAAGGCTAGAGGTTGAGAACGGCAAAGCCGTCAAAGCTGAGCTTGTTGATGTTGGTGAAAAGGGTGAAAAGTCCCTTGATAAAATCGGCAAGGCTGGCATTGAAGGTGCGCGCGGTTTGGATATTATGCGCGGCGCAGTCGGTCGTTTAGGCGGCGCAGCAAAATTCCTGACAGGTTTACGTGGTGCAATTGTAGGCCTTGCGGGCGCTGCTGGTTTTGCTGCAGCAACTAAACAGTCGCTTGATTTTGCATCTAGCCTGCAAGACCTCTCGCAGACCGCGAACATTAATGTTGAGGATTTTCAGGAGCTGCGTTTTGCTGCCCTGCAAGTTGGTATTGAAACCGAAACTGCGGCTGACGGTTTTAAGGAAATGAGCCTGCGCGCTGATGAATTTGTGCAAACGGGCGCGGGTCCGGCAAAGGAGGCTTATGACCGTCTTGGACTGTCTCAAAAAGAAGTGTCCAAATTAATGAAAGATGGCGCAAATTTATTTGAAGTCATTATTCAGCGCATGAAAGAAACGGGCGATGCTGCAGCCAATATCCGAATTGCGGATGAATTATTCGGCGGTAGTGCGGGTGAGCAATTTGTTCGCTTGCTGGATGATAGTGCGACGTCACTCTCTGTTTTGAGAGAGGAAGCGCGCGCGATGGGGGTTGTTCTTTCCGAGGAAACTGTGCGCGGCGCTGATGCTGCAAATGACCGCTTGCGCGTTTTGTCTGAGGTTTTAAAAGTTAATCTTGCCAATGCGCTTGCACAAAATTCTGAACGTATTCTGGAATTTACATCTCGTATCATCGAGCATGTTCCGGCGGCGATTGAAGGGATAGAGGATTTAGCTGAGGCGTTCGGGTTATTGGCGGCAGCGCCAACTATTGAAAATCTTAATAAGATTAATCAGGAAATTGAGGAGATCCAAAGTAAAATAGAAAAAGGGCCAGGTCTAGGTGATCGTTTATGGACAGCTTTTTGGACACCGAATCCTTCTAAGTGGTCAGAGCAAGTATTGTCAGATGATAATACGATCGGGCAAGCGCAGTTGCGTGAGCAGCTTGCGGATCTGCAAGCTCAAAGGAAAGAGATAGAAGAGGCTTTATCTAAGCAAAATGCTGCACAAGAACGCAGCGCAATGGGCGCTGAAAAAGAGGCGGGTGCGCAACAAGTTTCAGCCGAGGCTAAGCGTGAAAATGCAAGTGCGGCGCGAATTTTGAGCACTGAGATGCGTGAAAATCTTGAGGTCAATAATACTTATATCGAGGCGTTGGAGTTTGAAATTGAACTGCTTGGGAAAAGTTCAAGAGAGCAGGCAATGCTGCGCGCCGAAAGGCGTTTAAGTGCAGATGCAACCGCTGAGCAGCGCGATCGTGTTCGTGAACTTGCGGGTGAGCTTTATGATCAAAGAGAAGAGCTTAAGCGTGCTGAGAAAAACTCTAAGGATATGACCAAAGCGCAAAAGGAAATGGGCAAAGTGATCTCTGATGATCTGGGCTCAGTCCTTCGCACTTCAGGTGATGATTTTGAGGCATGGGGCGCGCGGGCTGTTGATGTTATTACGGATGTGATTTTACATCTTTTAGAGCTTAACAGCACATCGAGCGGATCCGGCGGCGGCGGCTTCGATTTTGCCGGTGTGATTGCTGATGGCATATCGGGCTTGTTTGGCGGCGGGCTTGGTTCAGGATTTGATCCGGCGGTCTCTGCACCCCCTGTCAAGCCGAGCTTTTCTGGGCGTGCTACGGGCGGGCCAATGGCGGCTGGGCGCGCTTATCGATTTAGAGAGCTTGAAGATGAGGTCTTTGTTCCTAATGTGAACGGCACGGCTGTGCCTGTCTCACAAATGGGAGGCGGCGCTGAGGTTGTAAATAATATTATTATTAATAATGCGAGCCGCGCTGAGGTCTCTCAACAAGGTGAGCAGGATAATAGCTCAGGCGGTAAAGATATCGAACTCATTATTCAAGAGATCGGGGCCAAGGGGATGAACACACCTGGCAATCCAATGTATAACGCACTCAATCGCGGCGCGCGCGCAAATTCACATTTATCAAGAGGTTAAACCATGCCAACATGGCCAGTAACGCTGCCGCAAAGGCCGCTTAAGCGCGGCTTTAATGAGCAGCTTCAAAATAATGTGACTCGCACTGCTATGGATGCGGGGCCAGCAAAACAGCGCCGGCGATTTACTGCGGGCGTTACGCCTTTCACCGTCTCGTTTGTTATGAGTGAGGCGCAGCGGATAATTTTCCGCGATTTTTTCTATGATGAAATTGCCGGTGGCGCGCAGAGATTTGATATGCCGCATCCCTATGACGGGGATTTAGTGTCATTTCGTATTGATATGAGTGCAGGGCCACCAAGTGTTTCGCCTGAGCCAGGTAATCGCTGGCTGGTGAGTTTTACATTAGAGGAATTACCATGAGGGAATTGAGCGATCATTACCGCGCTGAGGTGATGGCTGAAGAGATGGGTGATGTTCAAATCACCTTGATCACGATCTTACATGATAGCTTGCCGGAGCCGATCCGTGTTTCGTCGGATCCTACACATGAGCTCAGCTCTGGGTTTAAGGGTACACTATCGAACGGGGTTGAATATACGCAGCTTCCATTTGAGCTGACCATGCAAGAGCAAACCAATAACATGATCGCGCGTGCTGTCTTGAAAATAGATAATGTCAGCCGTGAGATTTTAGCAGCGGTACGCAGGGCCACCGGCTCTCCGCCGATTGTTAATATTCAATTTGTTCTCTCGAGTGATCCTGACTATGTAGAGTTTCAGATTCCGAATTTAAGGCTTGATAATATTAAGGCTGATGCGCGGGTTGTGCAGGGTGATCTTATGCCGCGTATTTTTCAGGGCGAAAAATTTCCGAAAAATACAATCACGCTTGCCAATTTTCCCGGAGTTTTTGGGTGATGGATTTTAATGAATATGTTGAGCGCGGCATTTTTTACAAGGCCGGCGGGCGTGAAGGGCTTGCGCTTGATTGCTGGGGGTTGGTTCGTGTTTTTTATGATGAGCAGCTCGGCATTCAATTGCCAAGTTATGAGCATGTGAATACGGATTTAAGTCTGCTCGAATGCGCGAAAATGTTTGAGCAAGAATCCTTTACAAAGTGGGTCGAAGTCCCAGAGCCGCGCAGCGGTGATGTTGTACTTTTGAAAACGCGCAGACGCGCGATGCATGTGGGAATATTTATAAAGGGCGGCAGCGTCCTTCATATTGAAGAAAATCAAATGGCTGTAATAGAGCCGCTGGATGGTTGGAAATGGCAAAACAGGGTGATCTCGTACATTCGTCCCAAGATTTGATGGTGACTGCGATCACCAATCCGTTTGGAATTGATCATGAGCAGGTTGTTATTGGGGCCGGTGATACGATTGCAGAAATATTGCTTGAGGTGTGTCCTGATTTGGTGCGTTATAAGCCGCTTGTGTTTTTGGGTGATGTAGTAATTTATCCTGAATATTACCATGTGGTTCGCCCTAAGCCGGGCCATATTATTTCAATTCGTATGTCAGTTCATGGCGACGGTGGTGGCAAAAAGAATCCTTTGCGCACAATTCTGACGATTGCTGTTGCGGTCGCTGCGGCATGGGCTGCGCCAGCTTTGGCTGGGGCTGCTGGATTTACAGCTGGGACAGGCGCATTTGCTGGGGCGTCGGCACTGATTGGCGGTACTTTGACAGCCATTGGCGGTCTAGTTGTGAATGCTATTGCGCCGATTGCTCAGCCGTCACGCGGCGGGGCTGCGCGCGCTGAAAGGGTTAATGACGAAACAAACACATATTTCATTCAGGGTGCAAGAAACCGCCTTGATCCTCTAGGGAGTGTGCCTGAGCTTCTGGGGACTTATAGAATGACTCCTAAGCTTGCTACCAAGAATTTTACCGAGGTCAGCGGTGATGTAGTTTTTGCGCGTCAAATGTTTTTGCTCACTAATGGTAAGCTTTTGGTCGAAGCTGAAAAGCTGGGTGATACGCTTTTAACTGAATATGAAGAGTATGAGGAAGAGAATTTCTTTGATGCAAACTCACATGAGCCGAGCACGATTGTGCCGGCGATTGTAACTGATGACGCTCTTAATATTGAGTTGGAAGATGATGAGTGGTCGATCACTCAAACGAGCGCGGTTGAAACAGATGAGCTGGAAGTTCAAATCACATTTCCACAAGGCCTTATTGTCTATGACGATGAGGGGGAGAGATTGCCAGGTGAAGGGGCTCACCGTATTCGTTATGCACCGACAGGTACTGAGGATTGGGTTGAGGAAATTTATCCGTATACGCGGACGACAAATGCAGGTTTTGTGGTGGCGCGGCGTTTTAAAGGTTTGGTGCGCGGACAATATGATGTTCAGGTCAAAAGAAAGCAGCCAAAATCTACATCTGCGCGGGCAAGCGATACTATGCGTTGGTCGTCTCTGCGCTCTTATAAGAATGAGAATCCCGTGCGCGCAGATGATGTGTCGCTTAAGGCGCTGCGTATTAAGGGGACTAAGCAGCTTAATGGCCCTGTTGATGATTATAATTTAATTGGCACGCGCCTGTTTCCTGACTGGGATGGCTCTGCTTGGGTTGAGGATCAGCCGACATCAAATCCTGCCTCAATTTATCGCTATGTTTTGTTGTCTGAGTTTGCGAAAACACCTTTGACGCTCTTGGATATTGATTCAAAAGCGTTTGAGGCGTGGCATGATTTCTGTGCGGCGAAAGGTCTGACTTACGATTCTTATATTGATTATGATATGGATCGTGAGGAGCTCTTAAATGAAATTGCCGCGGCAGGTTTAGCAGCGCCAGCGTTGAATGATAATAAGTACAGTGTTGTTGTTGATAATGACCGCGAATTGATTGCGCAGCAAATAACGCAGCGCAATAGCTTTAATTATTCATATGAGAAGAGCTTTCTCAATCCTCCGCATGCGCTTCGCGTGCCGTTTAATAACCGTGATAAGGATTATTTGCCGGATGAGCTGGTGGTCTATGCTGATGGGTATGATCAATACACGGCCACTAATTTTGACCGGTTGTCGTTTCCAGGTGTAACGAGTGAGGAGGCGAATTATCGTCTAGCGCGTCACCGTCTCGCGGAAATGGTGCTGCGTCCTGATATGCATAAGGTGTCGATGGATATTGAGCACCTAATTGCGAAAAAGGGAGACCGCGTAAAGTTCTCGCATGATGTTGCACTTATCGGATTAGCCTCTGGCCGCATTAAGCGGGTTATTTTAAATGATGAAGAGACGCACGCGGTTGGTATTGAAGTTGATGAAGTATTGACGGTTGAAGTTGGTAAAAACTACGCTGTCGAGATTAGAACACTCGGTGGTCAATTGAGTGCTAGTGTTGGCGCGGTTGCGGGTGAGGTCAGTGTGCTTAATTTTTCTGCGCCGATTCCTTTAGCCGCGGCGCCAAGTGTACACGATCTGTTTTCTTTTGGTGAGACGGATAGTGTGGTGCTTGATGCTAAGATTCACTCTGTCATACCGCAAGCGGGTGAGTTGGCTGAGGTTTTGCTGGTTGATTATGCGCCGGATATTTTTGCGGCCTCGGCTGGGACGTTGCCTCAGCGTAATCAAATCATCTCGACGCCTGTTGAATTTACGCGCCCTAAAGCGCCTAAGCTTATCCAGGTTCAATCAGATGAGCTTGTTCAGGTTAAGAATATCGATGGCTCAATTTCTAGCCGGATGATTATCACGCTTGAGAATGTCAATGCCGGCTTTGTGCAGGCGCTTTGCTATATTCGACCGATCGGCGATAGCGAATATGTGATCGCGTCAACGGTTGAGCTTTCCGAAAACCGTGTTGTGATCGAGGGTTTAAATGAGGGTTCTCTCTATGATATCGAGATATATTATCGCCGACTAGGTGCTGAGCTGAGTAGCTCGCAAATATCGCCGCCATTAAGATTAAATGGTGTGACGTTTGTGGGTGAGGGGGCGCGGCCTCCTGATGTGCAGAATTTCAATATCACTGTGCGCGGACAAACCGCGCATTTGAGCTGGGATCCTGTTCAGGTGATTGATCTTAAGGGCTATCAAGTTCGCTTCACTGCGGACACATCAAGTCCGCAATGGAACAATGCTGTACCGCTGCAGAATATTTTGGGGCGTGATGTGAATAGCCTTTCCACGCCCGGCGCGGTTGGAAGCTATTTGATTAAAGCTTATGATCTGGGCGGGCGCGATAGTGAGAATGCAGCTGTTGTTTTGACAACGGTCGGCGTTTTGGACGGTGTTGATGTTGTCGGCACTATTGATGAGCATCTGAGCTGGGCTGGAACGCACACCAACACTGTCAAGGTTGGTAATGCGCTCAGGCTTTCAAGTGGTCTGACAAGCGGTGTTTATAACTTTGCTCAAATCTTTGATATGGGCCAAGTCTATAAGGCTGTGATCTCTGCGGATTTATCCGTGGCCGGTGTTGAGTTCGGTGAGTTCATGGATGTGGGCGGTTTAATTGACAGCCTTGGCGTTTGGGATGGTGATGAGCCGGATGATTACAACGTCACACTTCAAGTGCGATTTACGGATGATGATCCAACTGGCTCGCCGCTCTGGTCTGAGTGGCGCACAATCGAAATGGCTGAATATACCGCGCGGGCTTTTGAGTTTAGATATCTACTTGAAAGTTATCACGCGGATGTAACGCCGTCTGTTGAGCGTTCAACGATTAATATCAACATGCCTGATCGTGTTCAGTCTGGTCATGACATTACGGTTGGAGTTGCCGGATTGCGCGTTGATTTTGCTTCGCCCTTCTGGGCTACGCCTGCGCTGGCTGTGTCGGTTGATGATATGCTTTCTGAGGATCGCTATACATTATCAAGCCAAGACGAATATGGCTTTAATGTCCAATTCTTTAATGGGGCCGGCGATCCAGTCGAGCGCACTTTTTCATATGTGGCCAAAGGTTTTGGCCAGAGACTGTAAGGAGTATTAAATGTCTCAATCTGCGGATTTAACCCTCAGTAATCAGCTCGCGCGTGATTTTCGTCTCGAGTTGAATAATATATTGCAGGCAATTGCGTCAAATCACCTCGGCGGCTCTGCGCCAAGCTACGCCGTTGAGGGGATGGGCTGGGTTGATAACTCATCAACGCCGTGGGTGCTTAAAAAGTATGTGAACGGAGATTGGGCTGAAATTGGGACGCTCCATCCAACGTCGCGGGCTTTTTTAGCGGCAGGCGTTAAGGCCGGATCAATCATTACGAATTCTGTGGTTGATAGTGCTATCACAGCGCAAAAAATAGCTGAAAGCGCCATTAATGCGGCGCATATAAGTGCGGATGCGGCGGCTGATATTCTTACTAAGCTCGGCATAAATTTACAAGGTGCGACGGCTGGTCAGGTTTTAACCGTGCAAGAGGGTGGAGGCCTTGGATTTTCAAATAGCGCCGCCGAGGTGAAGACGGGCCGCATTGAATTTGTTCTGCAGAAACTGCCGGATGTGGGGTGGATTTTTATGCAAGGCCAAAGTCTTGGGACAAGCGGTTCGGGTGCAGATTTACTCGGCAGTGAATATGAAGCGCTTTATATACATTTTTGGAATGAATTAAGTGACAATCAAGCGCCTGTATCATCCGGGCGCGGTGCGTCTGCGCTTGCGGATTGGACAGCTGGTAAAGTTCTAACCATGCCAAATCCGAAAGGCCTTGCCATGGTTGGTGCGGGGCAGGGTGATGGTTTGTCTAAAAACTGGGCGCTTGGTGAGGTTGGGGGTGAGGAATCTCACACTTTAACTGAAAACGAAATGTTTCCGCATGATCACGACTCTGGGACATTGGCAACCAATAGTGCTGGCGGGCACACACACTCAGTAAGCGGTACGAAAGGTCAGGGTGAATCTGGCCCTTATGCGATTGGTCTGAGGGTCGCAGGTGACAGTTCCTCTAATCAAAACACAAATTCTAGCGGTGATCACAATCACACTGTCTCTGGTTCTGTGACGAATACGGGCGGCGGTGATCCGTTCAATGTGATTCAGCCCTCGATCGCTGTTAATTGGATGGTGAAGCTATAAAGGATTTTATGATGCTAAAAATTATTCAGGATAGATATATTCTAGGCGGTTTTTCTATGAGCGCCTCTGAGCTTGCTGCCGTTTTCTCGCCTGTGCCTGAAAAGCCAGAGGGGGCGGTCAGTGTTCATTATGATGGTGAGACTTTGAGGCAATCAGATGGTTTTAAAGGCAAGACCTATCAGATGACTTGGGCTGAGGCTGATGCGTTAATAGGGGCGCGTGATGTAGTGATTGAGGATGTGCTTGCGCTGCGTTCTATTGAGGATGATCCAGCGCAAAGTGAGCCGCCGAGTTTAGAGGATTATCTGGCTAATTACCGCTATGAATTTGAAACGAGCGGGTTTGAGTTTGGCGGCGTGAATATACAAAGTGACCGCTTTGCGCAATCGCAATTGGTTGCGGCGCGCATTAAAGCTAAAGAGGATGCTGAGTATTCTCTCAAGTGGAAAACTTTAGGTGGCTTTGTGGATATGGGATCCGCGCAGATCATTGCGATCGCGGATGCGGTGCATGATCATGTGCAAAAATGCTTTCAAGCCGAAGCGGTTGTTTATGATGATATCGTCAATGGAAATATAGGAATTATATCAGAGGTCGAGGCGGCTTTTTCTGTGGCTTACGCTTCGCTTTAATGCTCGCTGAACTCTTAAAATCAGGGTAAAATTAATAAAAAATAAACTAAACAGGGGAGTTGAGAATGGAAGGGGTTGCGGCGCGCGGGGTCATGGATCTTTATGAATATGGCCCGCTAGTGACTTTTATGTTGCTGGTGATTTTAGGGTTGATGTGGCTGTGCCGCTATCTGATTCAGCGCAATACCAAGCAAGGTGAAAAGCTTTTAGAAGTCGTTGAGGGCAATACAAAAGCGATGACCGAACTAAAAGGAGCAATTGATGGGCTTAAGAGATAATATTCGCTGCTATATTTTTCCATGTGAAAAGCAGGTGAATGAGGTGCTTCGCAGAAATACCGAGGCGGGGCATAAGGTTGTTGAGTCAATAAAATCGTTAAGTCATGAGGGCGATTTGAAAATAAAGGAGAAGAGCTGTGAAACTGCTACCTGATAAGTATAGTTATTTGAATGATGTCAAAGGGCCTCGCATATTATGTGAGGCCCTTTCTCTTTATGGCGTTCGTGAAATATCGGGTGATCGTAATAACCCTGTGATCTTGTCTTGGGCAAAAGAGATCGGCGGTTGGATCGGGCGTTTTTATACGGGCGATGATATACCGTGGTGCGGTTTGTTTATTGCTGTTGCTGCAAGCCGTGCCAAGTTTCCGTTCGGACAAAAGGCTTTATCTGCTAGGGCTTGGCTTACATGGGGGCAAGAGGCTGTTTATCCATCGCTCGGTGATGTGCTGGTTTTCGCGCGCGGCGGCGGTGGTCATGTAGGGCTTTATGTTGGTGAAGATTACACCCACTTTCATGTCCTTGGCGGCAATCAATCAAATGAAGTGAATATTATGCGCATAAAGCGTGATCGTCTTTTGGGGGCGCGGCGCTGCATATGGCGTTACGAAGAGCCTAATGATGTGCGCCGTTACTTTTTGAAGCCTGAGGGTGTTGTGAGTGAGGATGAGCGATGAAGATTTTACTCAATCTTTTGGGGGCGCGTGGCATGGCGATTTTGCTTGCGGTCTTAACAGTTTCTCTTTTGGCCGCGATCGCCTGGTCAAAAATTCAGGGGTTCAGGATCCGGAACTTAAAAACTGAGCTCGCCTCAGTGCAAAGGCTCAGAGATGAGTGTCAGAAAAAACGCAAGAAAATGAAAGAGGCCGAGAAGAATGTTTAAGGCAAGATACATATCATTGGTCGGTCTTTCTGCATTGGCAATAGCAACGCCTATTGTTGCAGATTTCGAAGGGCTGGAGACTAAGGCTTATCTCGATGCGGTACAAGTGCCTACAATTTGCTATGGAAGCACTCAGGGCGTGTATATCGGGCAAGAAAAGACTAAGGAGCAATGCGAAGCGCTTTTACAAAAAGAGCTTGGCTACTTTATGGCTCAAGTTGATAAGGCTGTGAAGATCGAAATGCCTAAAACCCGTTTAGCGGCTCTATCGAGTTTTGCCTATAATGTTGGCATGGGAAATTTTAAGCGCTCAACATTGCTACGAAAGCTTAATTCAGGCGATGTAGTAGGGGCCTGTAATGAGTTGCCTAGATGGGTATATGCTAAAGGTAAAAAGCTTCGTGGTTTGGAGCGTAGACGGGAAGCAGAGCGCGAGCTTTGCCTAATGGGTGCGCAGTCAGATGTTTAATATCCCGCCATTATACAACATTGCTGGTTATGCATTCCTAATAATAACTGTGTTTCTGTTAATCAGCTTAAATAAAAACAAAAGCCTACAAATAGAGGCGCTTCAAACTCAATTAAGTGCGCGTCAGGCCTATGCGCAGGCGTGCGATGAAAACCTAGAAAAAAATAGAAAGGTTAGCGATGAATACCAAAAGCAAATTCATTCTATTGATCGTGAGCTTGCCAATTATAAGCGGGTGTTCCATGACACCGCCTCCGGTGGTTTACAAAGAGAAACCGCCAGCAGCAATTATGCAACCACCGCCACAACACAGCCTCTTGGACGAGATGGCTTGCTTGTTAGAGACTTACTTGAATTTGGCGCAAAAGCCGAGCGCGTGCGAAAAAATCTAATCGCCTGCCAAAATTTTATAAAGGATTAAATCTATGTTGGTAACTGTTGGTTCAATGCTTACGCCTTTGGCTTTGCGCTCACGTCTTTTGTACCCATTATCTAAAAAACTCAACATAGCGCTTTTGGGCGATAGCATAACGGCTAAGACCTCCTCTGTTTATCTTAACGGCGCTGATGTTGAGGGCATATTCTATGAAAATGAAAGTTGGTTTTTATATGCTAACAGCAGCTTAAGACAGCGCTTTGAATATACCCATGAAAGTAATTTAGGGATAGGCGGCAATAGAACTAGTGATATTATAGCGCGCCTTAATGAATTAGATGCACTCGATCCCGTTCCAGAATTTGTCACTGATTTATCAGGTACTAATGATATTTCAGCCAAAGTTCCGGCGGCTACTATAATCGCTAATAGAGCTATAATTCACGATTACATCATTAACACCATTGGCGCGAAGGTTATTGCATTGCCTATCCTTCCGCGCAGTTATTGGGATGGTTTCACGGCAGGCGAAATCACTCAGGGCAAAGCGGATATTAATACAGTCAATGCTTGGCTAGCTTCCCAAGCTTCAAAAGATATAATTGTAGTGCCTGATATGTACGAAGCTCTCGAAGGGTCTACTCCTGACGAGCCTGAAACTGAATACACCACAGACGGTCTACACCCTTCACCAACGGGCGCGTTGGTTATGGGTCAAGAATTGGCAAAGGTACTCAAGCCATTGGTGGGCGCTTATTCAACGCAATGGGCGCGTGAAGTTAATCAAATAAGTAACGAATACTTTGACGGAACAGGCGGCAGTGGTGACACCTATAGCAGCGGCGATGTAGCAGATGGCTGTGAGGTATCAGATCGCGGTGCTGGGTCTTCCTCTTGGCGGGTGTTTAGTAAAACCCCTGAAGGACACCAGCGGATACAAATCCAAGCGCCGCAGGGTAATGGAAATGTGGGCGTATGGTTTACGATGGATAGACCAACATTAGAAGTTGGATCACGGTATTATGCCGAACTTGAACTTGATGCGGTTAAAACAGATGGCCTGTTTAAGACGAGCTTAGTTCTGTTGGATAGATCAAGTGACAAAGGTCTGAGATCACATGGCACGATGGATAAGCAAGGCGAAAGGCTTCAACCCGCTTACGGGAATGTAGTTTTAAGAACGCCTATATGTACCGTTATGGGCACAACCGATCTTGAGCATCAAGTTTATTTCGATATCGAGGGGGATAGTGACGCGGGCGCGATTGATGCGGATATCATCTTGAAACGTGTTCGTCTCGTTAAGCTTCCTGATCCTCTTGGGTTAGAGGGCGGCGGCGTCCTTTTGAAGGAAGATGGAAGCGCAATTTTAGAAGAAAACTAGGAGAATTGAAAAAATGGCTGATACTAAAATAAGTGAATTAAATGCAGGCGGCGATTTACAAGCTGCTGATAACCTCCCCGTTGCACGCGGGGCAAGCAATGCAAAAGTGACGGGCACAGGTGTTCTAAACTGGGTGCTTTCCCATACCATTAAATATGACGATGCGAAGGGGCAGTTATCAACGCCTGACGCAATAGTTGCTGATCTATCGTCTTTTTCAGAAGATGTGGGACAATTCGCAATCGGTAAAGGCGCGGCGGCCTATCAAGGCTGGTGCATGGCTATAGGTTATCAAGCGGTGGCTGGGGTTGTCGATGATAATAATACTGGCGGCGGTTTAGCAGTCGGATATCAAGCGGAAGCCGAAGGTAAACATGCCACTGCTCTTGGGAGAAGTGCTATAGCTTCTGGATTAAATTCCGTTGCGATTGGTGACGAACCAGAGGCATCAGGCTATAAAGCAACGGCGATTGGTAATGCTTGTACGGCATCGGGTCAATATTCTACGGTTATGGGTGATCAAGCTGACGCACTGGCTGATAGGTCTTTATCAATTGGCGCTTTTTCTGGTGTTTCTAATGCCGCGACCGATGGCATAGCAATAGGATATTCTGCCTCTTTGGGTTCATCAGCCCTTAACTCTATAATTCTAGGCAATAACATTAATTTAAACGTCCCGAACGCATTTACAATTGGCCAAAGAGTTACGCTTATAGGCGCATATGCAACGGCTGATTTGCCAAGTGCGGCTAATTATGGCGGCGGTTTGGTTTATGATACTGACGCTTCAAAACTCAAATATTCAAACGGAGGCAATTGGATTGAACTCAGCGCCTCAAGCGGCGGTTTAGAAGCGCATAATCATAGCGCCTCAGAAATTACAAGCGGACAATTTGCGGATGCTAGAATATCTCAAGGCTCAGTAACGCAGCATCAAGCGGCGCTTACTTTGAACGTTTCGCAGGTTACGAATGCCGTTGAATCAAGCACGGTTGCGAATATCGTTTCATTGACGCAAGCGGCCTATGATGCACTCACACCTGACGCTGGAACTCTATACATTATTACGGATGCATAAAAATGATTTTATCTGAACGAAAATTGATGCTTGGTGGCACTGAAATTAACAAGGCTTATCTTGGTGCAACTCTTGTTAAATCGCCGCCAGTTAGTGATCCTATTGAGGGCGGGGCGTTTAATCCATCTGCGCTTCAATATGATGCAAGCCGTGATTTTAGCATTACTGCTGATATGTCAGGAGTCTTTAGCCCTAATGATATTACATTTATAGACAGCGGCAATTCATTTTGTGTTGTTTCTAATCAGGATGACACAATACACGTCTTTGATTGTCTGAGCGTTAATAACCCAAATAACGCGACTTATAACGCATCAAAAAGTGTGACGCTTTCCGAAAATATGGCCATAGACTGTGTAGATTTTTCTCCTGATGGGTTATTAATGTTCGTGGGTTCAAGCTTCCCTGACCGTATCTATACTTATTCTCTCGGAACTGCGTGGAATCCCTCAACGGCTACTTTTGTTCGTGAATTTGATCTTGATAGCAATTTAGGGACGTTCTGCTTTAATTCAGACGGCACAAGAATATTTGCAACTAATGCAGCTAGCGGAACAAATGGCACGCTCGATCAATACAACCTGACAACGCCGTATGATACAAGTTCAACATCGAGCACGCCGTCTAGCACTTATGCCGTGGGGCTTATTGATGAAACGGCTTCCCATTTACAAATGGGCGGCAGTGATGACGCGATTTTAATGAGTGGTCGTACTGGTGATAAAATCTACCGTCTTGATTTAGCAGCGCCGAATGAAATCGCAAATGTAAGCCATAGTGCAGCCAATGATTTAGATGTTTCAGGACAAGAGGCCAACCCTAGAGGCTTTTCGCTTCATGCGGACGGCAACGGCCTTTCTATGATTGGCTGGAACTCGGACACGATATATTCGTATTTGCTCCCGTAAAATATGCGGGGGCTAGGGCGTTGCACCGCCCTGAGCCGCAAGTTGCACCTTGCATGAAAACAACTTCGATCGCAGTCGTGATCATCCCGCGCCACGCATGGCAGGGGCATATTAGGAGAAAATCATGCAAAACACAATGACTCCGGTTCGTCCGGTTAAGCCTGTTGCCGCTTATATTGGCGGTAAAAGTAAATTAGCGCCTGAAATTGTAAGGCTTATTAATCAAGTTCCGCATCAAATCTATGTTGAGTGCTTTATGGGGATGGGCGGCGTTTTCTTGCGCCGTGAGTTTCAGCCGAAATCCGAGGTTATAAATGATTATTCGGGGGATGTGGCTAATCTATTTAGAATTCTGCAAGAGCATTATCAGCAATTTATGGATGAGCTGAAATGGAAGCTCACTAGCCGTCATGAATTTGAACGGCTGATGAAAGAAGATCCATCAACACTGACTGACTTGCGCCGCGCGGCGCGCTTTTTATATCTGCAGCGCACGGCCTTTGGCGGTAAAGTTGCAGGGCGTAATTTTGGTATATCTCCGGCTTCGCCTGCGCGATTTGATATCACAAAGCTTGGGATTATGCTCCAGGATGTTCATGAGCGCCTCTCTGGTGTGGTGATTGAGAATCTTGATTATAAAGAGCTGATTAAACGCTATGACCGCGATGAGGCTCTTTTCTATCTTGATCCGCCTTATTATGAGTGCGAGGGGGATTATGGCCCTGACTTATTCTCACGGGATGAGTTTAAGTCCATGGCGGCGCTGCTCGCTGAAATTAAGGGTAAATTTATTCTATCTATCAATGACACACCCGAAGTGCGCGAAATTTTTAGTGCCTTTCATCAATCTAAAGTCGGTGTGAAATATACTGTCGGCGGTGGTGATAAGCAGGCGTCGTTTGGTGAGCTTATAATTATGAATTATGAGCCAAGCGCGCTGCTTTTATAGAGCCTTGAACTGGCCGAGCAAGCTTTTGAGGGCGTGAAAGCGCTGCGACGGGTGTTCGATAGTGAGCGCCTTTTCAAATTGGTAGGCGATCGTTTTATTGTATATTCTGATATACTCGATCGCCTCGCTCAGCGCGCTTGATCGGATATCGCGCTCGCGGCAGTCCGCTATTTCTTTATCCAGAAAATCAATCACAGCCGCACGGTGATTCTGGTCTTCTATAGACTCGCTCCAGTGGCCGAATTCATGCTCAACTTTATATTTCTTTTTTGAGTACATAAAGAGAACATATAAGTTGTCAGTGATGCGAGTCAAGCTCTCTGTTTTGCTTATTGAGTGAGATAGTCTGGGTCAATATTTAAGGCGGCAGCAATGTTTTTTAGTGCTTTATCGTTAAGCTCACGCTGGCCGTTTTCAAGCATAGAAATATAGTTGTTTGAGCTGTACCCAGCCGCCTTTGCGAGCTCACCTTGTGTCATGCCGCGATATTCGCGTAAGACTTTAACAGGGTTTTCTTCATCAATGACAAGCTTTCTGACAATGTGATGAGGGAGGGTGTCTTCATCTTTGGCTGCTCTAATTTCAGCCGCATCGATTAGCTCTTCGTATTCTTCCATGGAAAGCACAACAAAAGCGCGCTTCCCGTCTTTTTCTATAAATTGTGGTTTCATTTTTTTCCTTCCTATCGTTTGTAAGCATCACCGCGTGGGCTAACTTTTTCAACTGTTATAACGGTTAGCTCGTTTGTATAGATCGCTCTGAATTGGCCAACTCTTAATCTGTAGCCGTTTTTAAGGCCTTTAATTGTAGAGATATCTAAGCCAGTTGTTTCATCTTTTGCAATCGCTTCTAGGCCGTTCAACATTTTAATGCGCTGTGCTTTTGGCATGGCCTTTAAACCTTTTGTTGCTGCTTTTTTGTAATTTATCGTTTTCATGATTTTAATATAACTATATATAACTTATTTGTCAAAGATTATATAACAAATAAGTATAACTTTTTTATATTTTTATAATGAAGGGTAGGGTTCTTATCTCTTTTCTTTGCGATAAACCCACGGTTTTACAAACTCGCCGTCCCATGCCCCGAACTTGGTTTTTTTGGCTTGTGCTTCTTCTTTTCTATATTTGCCGCCACTATATTTTGTGTAATCAAAGGCTAGACCGCTGCGCACCATTGCGGCGCCGATATCCTCGCCCTTTTCGGTTTTGCAGGTCGCAAGCACGCGGTGATATTTATCGTGGCCGTTTGTTTTGCACCTAAAATTATCGCCGATTAGAAATTCAAAATGGTTACTAGCCAGCTCACCGCAATCGGCCTCTTTATCTGATACCATGCAGCCCTGCCCCTTTTCAAACGCATCATAGCCCTGCATGCGGTAGCTTTCACCATAAGCTTTGAAGGTGTCGCCGTCTATAATTTCAATTTCGCTATCTTTAAAATAATGAACGGTTCGTGGATCAAATAAATTATAATATAGGACGCTTGCGCAGGCGATGATCATTAAAATGCAAGGTGATACAAGCGGTATGAAGTTTGTGCCGATCATAGGTGATTTTATAAAAACGTCTTTTTTGGCTTTTTTTAGAATCTGATTGTGATGAGGAAGCTTATAAATTATTGATTTTAAGTTTTGTTTGCCGTTTAAATCTATGCTTGAAACGTCTGTTTGCATTTCAATGTGGTGAATGCCTGTATGGGGGTTTTTTTGAATAGTGCAGATAAATTGGCCTCCATCATAATTCTTTGTTAGTAATGGTAACCATTGACCTTCGCCGAAGACGCGGCTCATGGCGTTTAAAAACTCTTCATCATCGAGGTCAATTGTCCCCCTCAGTAAATTATTCTGCTCAAGTTCAGCTAGGATATTTTTTGTAATTATTTCTTCTTGATATTGATTTAATGATGGTTCTTGGTTTTTAAAGGTTAAAAATCTATAATAAAACCAAGCAAACGCGGCCCACATAAAGTAAAGCGCTGCATCTTCATTGCCGATTTTAAAATTAATGATGCTTGAAAAACTTTCATCAAATTTTAGATCCGCAATGTAATAAAAGCTAAGCAGTGTGAAGCTCACCATCAAATTACGCCGCGCTGATTGATAGCCAATATCCATTATTTATCCTTCTTAGGGCAGGGGTGTGTTTCGGATAGAGCCAAGTTTACGATCTCGAATTGTGTTAAGTGGTGCTTGTCTGGGTTTTGCAGCATGTATTTAAGGAGCTCTAGGGAAATTTGCCTTGCTCCTTTTTCACGAGGGATGCAGGGTTCGTGCTCTAATAATAGGTGAGGTGCGTAAATAAAAGCGGCGCGGTAATCCAGTGAGGCGCTGAGGTAGCCGCGGCAATATTCGCTTTTAGGGCTGCCTTTGTGTAGGTCGTAGCATGATTTGACGAGATCCCTCGCACCGTATTTTTGCCATTCCGCATCTCCTATTTTTTTAGGGTAGGTATGATAGATGAAGAAACTTTGCACCGCGATGATGAGAGCAAGGCTTATGATTGCAGTTTTTATTTTCCAAGACATGTAGAGATCATATTTGCGCTCTTTGGTTGTGTCAAATATCTATGATTCGTGTTTTCTGGTTTTCTTACACTTTTTTATGCCGTTCGCGTCCTTCAAATGTCCTTCGTTTGTTTTCACCGCTTTTCGTTGCCTAGTGTTTCCAAGGTTTTCTAAGGGGGTGTGAAAGGACGCGATGAGGGACTTTTGTCGATGATTTTGGGTGTGTTCAGTAGCTAAGTCATTGAAAATAAATGGTGCCCGAGGGGAGAATTGAACTTCCGACACGGGGATTTTCAATCCCCTAAATTTCT
>Ga0208837_1000069_pt1 | contig 17400 bp, 16 predicted proteins | sample DeeseametaMP0327_FD_184214 | JGI IMG/M metagenome (GOLD analysis project Ga0208837, IMG submission 184214) | Marine microbial communities from the Deep Atlantic Ocean - MP0327 (SPAdes) | ecosystem: Environmental > Aquatic > Marine > Oceanic | place: East of Recife, Brazil, South Atlantic Ocean...
AATAGGTGCCTTATTCATCATTAAAATATGATGATAATATAACCCAAATGAACCAGAAAAAAAGGAGCAGTTTTTAAACAGTGTCTAAACTAAATTCAAAAGATCGCAAAGTATTGAGGAATTGATCTAGTTTCGGCTTAACTTGACCTTCAAAATCATCGCGCCGGTCTTCTGAAATCGCAAGTAAAGATTCATCATATGCTTTTTGTACAGTGCTTATAAGACTTTCAACACTGCCCTGTGCCCCTAAGATATTTTCATTGGCACTCAAAATACGCTTGGAAAGCATCTCAACAATAGCCTTAATCATCTGATCACTTTGATCTAAACGCTCCTGAAAAATAGCTCTGGTAATAACCACTAAATTACAGTCCTCAATAGCTTCAACCGATGCCTTACGCTCACCATCTGTAATAAGTGCTATTTCGCCAATAATCTGACCGGGTCCAAGCTCTGCAAGTTCTATTTTGTTATCGCCATGCTCGGAAAAAACACGCACAGAACCAGATTGAATGAGGTAAGCCGTTGAACCAGTATCTCCTTGATTAACAAATATTGTCCCCTTTGGAATGAACTGTCTTTCAAGAATGACTTTACTTCGAACTTTATTCACTGATGCTCCTTACATAAAAATAAACCCCACATAGTATGACCTATGCAGGGTTATAATTCTATTAATATAACAAGACTTAAGCAGCCATATATTGTCCACCATTGATAGAAAGTGTAGCGCCTGTAATATAAGCAGCCTTGTCAGAAGATAAAAACGCGACAAGATCAGCAATCTCTGCTGGCTTACCCATACGTCCCATTGGAATTTGAGAAATAATACTCTCAAGAACTGCCGAGTCCATTGCCTCTGTCATTTCTGTTTTTATATAGCCAGGACAAATAGCGTTAACCGTAATACCCTTACGTGCACTTTCCAAAGCAAGCGCTTTTGTAAAACCAAGCATACCCGCTTTAGCCGCTGAATAGTTTGCTTGGCCTAACTGACCTTTCTGACCGTTGATCGAGCTAATATTAATAATTCGGCCAGCTTTGCGATCTCTCATACCTGTAATGACACTTCGGCACATATTGTAACAAGACGTCAAATTTGTCTCTATAACAGAATGCCAATTATCTTCAGACATTTTATGCAGCATCCCATCACGGGTAATACCTGCATTGTTAACAAGTGTATGAACAGGGCCTAGCTCTTTTTCAATTTTCTCGATCCCTGCTGCACATTTCTCATAGTCGCAAACATCAATCTTATAGGCCTTCTGTCCTGTTGCTTCCTTAAACTCCTTTGCAGCTTTATCATTACCTGCATAAATAGCAGCAACCTTATAACCGTCCTCGATTAACGCTTTTGATATCTCCAGACCAATACCTCTCGTACCACCTGTAACTACAGCAACCTTACTCATAATTTCTCCTTCTATTAAGTGCAGCAAATATATTAATTACGTTCAACACACATCGCGATACCCATACCACCGCCAATGCATAATGTAACAAGACCTTTCTTAGCATCACGTCTACCCATCTCATGCAACAAAGTCACAAGAACACGTGCACCAGATGCACCAATTGGATGACCAAGTGCAATGGCTCCGCCATTCACATTTGTTATCTCCGGATCAAACCCCGCTTCGCGAGATACACATAATGCCTGAGCAGCAAAAGCTTCGTTTGCTTCAATAAGTTCAAGATCTGATACAGACCATCCAGCCTTATCCAATGCTTTCGCAGACGCTGGTATAGGACCAGTCCCCATAACCTCTGGAGCTACACCAGCAGTAGCCCAACTTTTAATCTCTGCCAGTGGTTTTAAATTACGTTTTTCTGCCTCACTTTTGCGCATCAAAAGAACCGCTGCTGCACCATCATTGATACCAGATGCATTTGCCGCAGTAACACTTCCATCTTTTTTGAAAGCTGGTCTTAATTTCGCAAGTGATTCCGCAGTAACGCCAGCTCTTGGAAACTCATCTTTATCAATAGTTATGTCACCTTTACGGTTTTGAACTGTGACAGCTACAATCTCATCTACAAACTTACCATCATTAATCGCAGCCTCAGCACGATTTTGCGATAATGCTGCAAATTCATCCTGATCTTCCCTGCTAATAGAATACTCATCCGCAATATTTTCCGCAGTAACACCCATGTGATAATCATTATAAACATCCCATAGGCCATCCACGATCATTGTATCAACAACTTTCACATCACCAAACTTCACACCATCACGCATGTGTACACAGTGCTTTGATGCACTCATATTTTCTTGCCCACCTGCAACAACGATATCTGCATCACCGCATAAAATCGCCTGCATTCCAAGTGCAGCAGCACGAAGACCAGAGCCACAAACTTGATTTATTGTATAAGCTGTTTTTTCCGAAGGAACACCAGCGTATGTTGACGTCTGTCTTGCAGGGTTCTGCCCACTACCTGCTGCAAGAACTTGCCCCATAATAACCTCATCAACATCTGAAGCAGCAACACCAGCATCTTTGAGGATTGCCTCAACTACCACCTGACCAAGGCGAGGCGCTTCAACCGTAGACAAGCCCCCACCGAAGGTTCCAATTGCGGTTCTTTTTGCAGCAACTATTACTACTGGATCTTCACTCATAAATCTCTCCTTGGATAATAATTCAATAAATGGAAAATAGGACGCTTTAAGCTTTGTGTAAATGCTAAATCCTAACGCACTGCAAAAACAGGCTTTTAATTAATTCATTTTTGTGCATAATGGTTGTGATTTCACTGCAACAATATGAGAAACCTTTAAAGTGACAGGTGCACCATGAGCAAAACAAAAAACGGCAAATCAGAGCCAACAGTAATTAAAAAATATGCTAACCGACGTCTATACGACACAGGCCGCAGCAGCTACATAACTCTAGAAGATCTTTGCGAAATGGTAAAAGATGGTTATGACTTTGTTGTTTATGACGCAAAAAGCGGCGACGATATTACACATTCTGTTCTGACACAGATAATCGCAGACCAAGAATCTAAAGGCGAAAACCTTTTACCGACAAGCTTCCTTAAAAACCTTATTGGTTTTTATGGTGATAACATTCAAGCTTTAGTGCCAAATTATCTGGAACAAACACTTGATGCCTTCGTAAAAAACCAAGAGCAAATTCGTGAACAATTCCAAAAATCATTCGAAGGCATGAACCAAATGCCAGGAATGAACAATATGTTCAAAATTCCTGATGCTAAAGAACTTGAAGAAATGCAGCGCAAAAATATGGAGCTATTAGAAAACACAATGAAAATGTGGGCGCCATTTACAAATATGTATTCTCCAAATAAAGAAGATCAAAAAGAGAAAAAGTAATTAGCTTTATATAAGCTAATGAATAAAAAGAAGCCGCAGAAAATTTCTGTGGCTTTTTCTTTAACTGCCTGTGACTTTGCGTATTACATCCTCACGTAGAGATATCGCCTCAAGTAATTTTTCTGATGGCGCTTCATGTGCAAGAATATTAAATGTGCCCTCTTTATTAAAGAACAGAAGTGCAGCAGATGAATTCACGCCACTACCAACACAAGCAACATCATAACGATCAAAACGAACTGGACCAAATTCTTCACTACGATCTGGAACTATGGCAAAGTCCCCACCGCACCTATCCTCTGTTCTTTGAAGGTACTCCAAAACCAAATCATCGAACTGATATATACGGTCTAAAGGTTTTTGCTCTGCGGATGCAAAAATATTATCTTCTTTCCACTGGTAAACTAATCTTTGGTCATTTGAAACACCATCCACTAAGCGTGCATCTGTATCAATAACCTGGTCTATACTGAACCGTGGAACATATAATGCAGAAGAACCTATGTGAGATACAACAGCAGACTCATTTTCTTCTGAACGTTCAGGAGCAATAACCTCTAATTCAACAACGTCTGCGGGATGCAGTGTATCAATAACATCATCAACATCCCTTTTCTTTGTCGCCACTAGTTCTTGCTCATGTGCCATCGTATGACTACTAGCCTTTTGAATATCTTGTTTAACCATCGCTTCTTGTTGCTGCGCATAACTAGCATTACGGTCAATTTCAACAACGTTTTCTACACTTTCAAGGGCATCTTCACCAAATAAAGAACTCTCAATCGATGAATTAAAAGCATTTAAGTGCTCTAGCTGCCTTCTAAGATTACGATTATCTTCAATGAGCTTTTCAATATCCGATTCACGCTGCTTAATTTGTTTTTTGTAACGATCATCCAAAGCTGCTAATTGAGCGTCAAAATCAGAAGAGCTTTGCTGATCGCGCATTTCGATAATTTGTGCTTCGCTCTCTTGCAATGCTTTCCTTAAAACATCATTTTCAGCTAAAAGATTTTTGACACGTCCTTCGATAGAAACATCAGAATTAATTTTTTCCTTAAGCTGTAAATTTTCATCAACTAGAGCCGCATATTGCGACTGCAATTTTTGCATATCCTGGCTGATAGTATTATCAGCACCTTGTTTTTCCATAGATTGCAATTGCTGAGAATAAGCAATCTTATCCTTTTCCAACTGTGCTATGACAGCTTCTAGTTCATTAATCTTCGCCTTTTGTGAATTGCTAAGCCCCAACAACTCTTCCCTCTGCTTAGAAGCCTCCTCTGCTAGGCGCTGCGCACCGGCATCACGCTCTGCATAAACACCTTGCAACTCACCTTGTAAAGCTGAGTTTCGTGCTTCTAGCTCAGAAATTTTAATTTTCAGCGCCCGCGAATCTTCAGAACCTTCGAGCTTATCTTTTAAGAAAGCATTATCATCCCTTAGCCTTTTCAGCTGAAGAGATAACGCCTCTACACTTTGCGCTGAACTCGTATTAATTTCATCAGCCACGCGGCTAGTAACATTTGCAATAGGTTTAATCGGCGCCGCCGCAACGTCAGAAACTCTTAAACTTTCAGCCTCACGGCTTTGTAAAGCACGCTCCTGTGCTAAAACTTCATTCACATCAGGTACACCATCAAGCTCTTCAACAGGCTCAACTGGACGAGGCGCTGGCGCGACATTAGCGACAGGTGGCTCTGAGACACTAGGCATAAGAGGCGTGAGTGTAGCAACACAATTATCTAGTTCATCCTGACCATCCGAAAAATCGGAAACATTAAAGTTATAACTTTGATTTTCTATCGTTACTCTTAAAAAACCAGTTCTGTATAAAGCTTCAAAAAAAGAAGGGTCATTTCCGACTTTTGCAACGATTGCTTTATTCGCTAAAGCGCTAGCTTGAAAGCTACGCTCAACTCCCGCACCAGGATCCAGCTTGATATCTAGTATTTTACCGCCTTTAAGAATTGGCCGTTGAAAATCAATAGCAATAGAAGTTTCAAGCCCCCCATTCTTCGCAACAGTGAGAAGAGCAGCATGTGTATAACGTCTAGAAAGTGTACAATATTCACCAACGCGACCCGTAACTTTATCAACGGACCAGCGTGTTTCCGGGCTCAACGTTTCACCCTTTTGCGCCAACGCCTCTGAAGTAAACGTTACACCGATTAGTAAAGCGGCAACTCCTGCACTAGATAACAAAAGTCTCTTCATATTCATTTCCTGCTAAATAAAACGCCTCTAGAGAACCTAAAGGCATAAGACGTAATAACCCGTATACACTCGCACGTCTTGTTAAAAAAGTCAAAACTACCGCCATTTTTAGCAGGTTGAAACTTAGTAATCAGACGGCGAAATGACTAAAACTTTTTTTGCAACTTGAGCATCCTGATAAATAGTTCCAATTGGACGCCCCTCTAACCCGTTGAATTCACTAAGAATAGCATTAACAGCATCCTCATATGACGCATTTATATCCATAGTCTTCGAAGCTTCTAAATAGTAACCATCCATATCCCATAAAAGAAGCGTATCATTCATATCACTCCATCGTTGTAGAATATCTTGTAGAGAATCACCGCGCTTAACTGACCAAAGATGAGCCTCATGCTCACTAGAGAATTCATGCCCAGCTGCTGGCTCAATATCGTGAATTAAAGACTCCCCTAAATCATCGCTTAAACGCTCTTGAAAAGGAAAAGGATTAATGAGCAAATCCGCAAATGCAGATTGAGGAAATATCACAAAACTCAAGAACGCAGTAATAATGTGTATAGGTTTCATAGTGGACCACATAGTTTCATATTATTACACTATGAGCGTAAACATAAAATTCAACGCCACCAATATAAAAAACATTAATTAGAAGACTTATCCAATCTTTGAGCTAAAGCTGCCTCAATAAACTGATCTAAATCACCATCTAAAACTGCAGAAGTATTAGATGTCTCCTTTTCTGTACGAAGGTCTTTAATCATCTGATATGGATGCAATACATAAGAGCGTATTTGATGCCCCCAACCAATATCCGTTTTCTCACCATGCTCTGCAGCTGCTGCCTCTTCACGCTTCTGCATCTCCAACTCATAAAGCTTGGCTTTTAGCATAGCCATCGCCTGATCTTTATTTTGGTGCTGTGAACGCTCATTTTGACAAGCCGCAACAACACCTGTGGGAATATGAGTGATACGAACAGCAGAATCAGTTGTATTAACATGCTGACCACCAGAGCCACTTGAACGATATGTATCAATACGAAGATCTTTATCCTCAATATCAATTTCGATTGTATCATCAATAACAGGCGAAACAGCAACTGATGCAAAGCTTGTATGACGCTTTGCATTAGAATCAAAAGGCGAAATCCTTACAAGTCTATGAACACCACTTTCAGTCTTTAACCAACCATAAGCCTGATCACCCTCAACTTTTAAAGTTGCTGACTTTATGCCGGCCTCTTCGCCATCACTCATCTCAAGTATAGAAACTTTATATCCGCGCGCATCACACCAACGCGTATACATACGCAAAATCATATTAGCCCAATCTTGCGCTTCGGTACCACCTGCACCGGCATTAACCTGCAAGAAAGCATCGTTACCGTCAACTTCACCAGAAAGAAGACTTTCGATCTGCATGCGCTCGGCAATAGTCTTCATTTCAGCAAGCACAGATTCAGCTTCAAGAACAACCTCATCGTCGCCCTCTTCTTCAGCCATCTCAATCAGCTCAATATTATCAGAAAGATTGGCCTCTATTTCACGCACATGTGAAATTTGATTATCAATGCGCGTGCGCTCTCGCATGAGCTTTTGCGCTTTGTCTGGATCATTCCAAAGATTTGGATCTTCGCTTAATGAATTGAGTTCTTCTAACCGTGATACAGCAGCATCCCAGTCAAAGATGCCTCCTCAGCAGCAAAAGAGCTGCCCTTATATCAGAAACTATGTTTTCTATTTCCGCTTTCATGAGAAGGCACTATAAATTAAGCCTAATTACGCTGCAACAGCCTCAGGTTCTGACTGCGCTAAAAAAAAGTTAATAACTTCTTCCGCAATTTTATCAGACTGATCAGCTTGACCAGTAGATGTCAAAAGCGCACCAGAAATAGCTGTAGGTTCTTCAACAATATCTGCACCAGCTTCTTTAAGCTCATCAGCATATTTAGACATAGAAGAAACTTTCATGCCCTCACCCTTTTCACAAAATGTTAAGAGTGAAACAGCTTCACCTAAAAGCACAGCAGGTTTGTTAGCATTCAAAAAACCATTCACAAACCTACGTGTGTGAGCAGTAAGCTTAAGTTTATCAATACTTCTCTGACCACCAGGAACAAGCAGCATAGAATAATCAACAGCCAAAGCTTCATTTAAGGCTTCATCAGCAGCAAAGTTTAGCCCCCAGCCAGTTTCATTCCAGCTATTAACCAGCCCGTTATCCATAGATACTACGCGCACATTTGCACCAGCACTAAGAAGTGACTTCTGTGTTGATGTTAGGTCTTTTTCAGAAAAACCGTTTGAAACTAATACAGCAATTTTTTCACCAAGTAATGGTTTAGACATTCTCTACTCCTACTATTCTTATTATTTATTAATTATCTTAAAACCGAGCATGCGTTGCGTGCGAACGCCTCATTATCTAATACATTTAAAAGATGCCATTAAGATCAGGCGTTTTAAATGATACTTTCCTAATTAAATGTCAAGCTATTTAAGAAATAAATTTTCATATTACAGGGAAAACTTTTTATAGAATGTAAAGACAAGTAAGTAAAAAACAAATATTTTACAGAATTAATTAACACTTATTACCATGCTATGACAAAGACTTAGTGGATAAAAACGTGGAAAAAATATGTGTATTTTTCTACTAAACATCAAAACATGCTTTACATTTCTATATCATATCATTAGAACGATATTACATATCAATTGCTTTAAGCATTTAATTACTAATTCTTTATTGAGGAGCACTACGAATGAAAAAGTTGCGCAATTTGGCTTTAACCGCGGGACTTCTAGCAATGGCTGGTACATCTGGCTGTACAGCGATTAAAAGTTACAGCGAAGTCGACGCCCTAAATGATGCACAGGCTGTAGGTAGCCCCTTCACCCAAGCTCTTGCTGGTGAATATCGTGCATTTGCTAACAGTGAACTTAAAGACATGTTTGACTACCCAGATGCTCTTCACTTCGCACGTAAAGGCCTAGCGGCAGCAGCTGGTGAAGTTGTTCTTCCTGAGCCTGTTTCAGACTGGAACCTAAGTGATGAGCACATTCATGAAATCAGTGCTGCTCGTGGTCGTCTTATCGTTGCATACGACCTTGGTGGCCGTGAAGCTGCTCCAGAAATTGCTGCAAAAGCACAAGGTAAATTTGATTGCTGGATCGAAGGCCAAGAAGAGAACTGGCATGATTCAGAAGGCAACATGGCATGTAAGGATGAGTTTCTTAAATTTGTTGCTGAGCTAGAATCAAAAATCCAACCTCCAGAAGTTGTTGAAGCACCACAAGGCGCATTTGATGTAGACCCAATGGCTCCAATGGCTACTGAAAACGCAATGTACCTTGTATTCTTTAACTGGGATTCAAGTAAACTTGGAACAGGTGCGTTGAATGTGATTGACGCAGTTGCAGATGAAGTTGCTAAGAACCCACCTGAAAGCATTAACGTTGTTGGTCACTCTGATACATCAGGGGCACTAAGCTACAACCAACGTCTAGCTCTTAAGCGTGCAAACAAAGTTAAAGACGCTCTTGTACAGCGCGGTGTTGATGCTTCTAAAGTTATCATCGACGCAAAAGGTGAAACAGAGCTTCTAGTTGATACACCGGATAATGTTCGCGAGCCAGCTAACCGCCGTGTGAATATCTCTTTCAACTAAGACTAAGATAAATTAAGATACAAAACCGAAGCGCATGAATTTACGCTTCGGTTTTTTTATTTTCAGAATCAAAAAGTAGAAATACAGCGTTAAGGATTAACAATGGACTTCAGACCCATTTTGCACGTTATCGGTATATTATTGATAATTCTTTCAATAAGCCTTGTGTTCCCAATGTTAGCCGACCTGTATTTCGGCCATGAAGATTGGCGCGTATTCTTTATCTGCATTATTGTTACCGCATTTTTTGGCGGCTCTTTTGTCCTTAGTAACACAGGACAAATATTTGAAATGAACGCCCGCCAAGCCTTCTTACTCACAATCTGCAGCTGGATTGTAATATCACTTTTTGCTGCCCTACCCTTTAAATTTTCAGCTCTAGATATGAGCTTTACAGATGCTTTTTTCGAATCTATGTCGGGCATAACAACAACTGGCTCAACAGTGATCGTAGGATTGGATAATGCACCACCGGGAATATTACTTTGGCGTGCCATTCTACAATGGCTAGGTGGAATTGGTATTATTATCATGGCCCTTTCTGTCCTCCCCTTCCTACAGGTTGGTGGTATGCAGATCTTTAAGACAGAACTATCAGAGGATGAAAAAGCCCTACCACGAACAGCGCAGCTCGCTAGCTCTATAGGTGGTATTTATCTCTTCCTAACATTTTCATGCGTCATACTATATAGCTTTACTGGCCTAGGTAAATTTGATGCCGTTGCTCATGCTTTAACAACCATCTCAACAGGAGGGTTTTCTACATACGATAACTCTCTAGCTCACTTCGACAAGCCAATAACAGAGTTTATAGCCACCTTATTTATGCTATTAGGCGGCATGCCATTCGTTTTGTATCTAAAGGCCATTCGTGGCAATGCACGTCCCCTCTTCAAAGATTCTCAGGTACGCTTTTTCCTATCTATTGTTGCAATCAGTATCATAACCACAGTTACTTATCTCGTAATGCACCAGGACATTAAATTCAGTGAAGCTCTAAGGCGTGCATCATTTAACATTGTCTCACTAATTACAGGTACAGGCTTTGCCAATGGCGACTATGGGCAATGGGGCGGTTTCGTTGTAAGTCTTTTCTTCTTCCTAATGGTTATTGGAGGCTGCGCGGGATCAACAAGCTGCGGTATCAAAATCTTCCGCTTTCAAGTGTTCTTGGCTGTAATAGTTGTACAAATCAAAAAACTAATTCATCCCAATGCTGTATTCATTGAGCATTACAATGGCAAGCCCCTAGCAAAAGACGTTCCCCTATCTGTAATGGGCTTTGTATTTATGTATGCATTTTGCTTTGCGCTTTTATCAATCGCCCTATCATTTGTAGGGCTAGACTTCCTAACTGCTATGTCTGGCGCGGCAACTGCTATATCTAATGTTGGACCAGGGCTTGGCGATATTATCGGTCCCGCTGGAACTTTTCAGCCCCTACCAGACAGTGCAAAATGGCTACTTTCCTTAGGAATGTTACTTGGTCGCCTTGAAATCATGACGGCCCTAGTGATTATGCATCCTAACTTCTGGAAAAATTAATATTAGAAAACTACGTATTTTTTAAAGCCGCTTTGCGTTCTGCTTTAACAACATCGAAGTCAAAAATATAATCAGTCGAACAGAACTCACATGTCACTATGATTTCACCGTCTTTATTGATGTAATCAAGATCCTCATCCTGCATTGTCGCTATAACATGCTCTACCTTCTCACGGCTGCAGCGGCAATTTTTTTGAACAGTTTGAGGTTCGTAAACTCTTACACCTTCCTCATGAAACAAGCGCATCAACAAAACATTTGAATGCAAGTCCGGGTCAAGAAACTCATCTTCGGTGCATGAGTCCATAAAAATCATAGTACGGCGCCAATCATCTTCATTAAGATTGGAGATACCCGCCTCACTATTAACATGCTCACTTTGATGCCCGCCTTCATCTGGCATGTGTTGTAACATCATACCACCTGCACGCCATTTATCATCACGTTGACCAACGGCCATTTTAATGGCTGTACCAATCTGCTCAGACTGATTAAAATAATGCTGAACGCAATCTACTAACGAAGCACCCTGAAGCTCAACGATACCTTGATAACGCTCCATATGCCCACCCTGATCTACCGTAAAAGCAATATACCCCTTACCAAGATATTGCGCTAAATGGTTCTGCGAATCTTCTGTCACCTTTAATGCAGATAGTTTTTCACGTGCAGCTTCTAGACGTTCAGGGTCATAATAAGCGCAAGCACGGACATCGCCAGCAGATGTTACATCTGCAACAAGCATAGAAACTGGACCATCGCCTTTTGTTTGAAGTGTAAAAATACCTTCATATTTCAACATTGAAGACAATAAAAGAGCAAGAGTAGCCGTCTCTGCAACTAAATGTGCAACAGGGTTCGGGTATTCATGGGCATCTAGAATATCATCAAGAACACTTCCTAGGCGTACACAACGCCCACGAAGTGAAGAGCTATCTAACTGAAATGTCTGAATAACATTATCATCCACATGATCGAAATCATTATAAACATTTACCGAAGGCTGATCAGCCGGATCGCCGATTTTCTCATCACTCATAATTTCTATTATACCACAGTTCTAACTTTTAATTTTATAGCCTGTTTTAAGCATAAAGAGCGAAAGTACCGCAAGGGCAATATTCATGATAAGCAAAACTAATAACCCAGTAATAGGATCCGCATCTGCTTGCCCAATAAATGCCCCCCTAAAACCATCAATCATGTAAAAGAAAGGATTATAATGCGCTAACCCCTGCCAGAACTCAGGCAAAGAATCGACCGAATAAAATGTTCCGGATAAAAATGTAAGCGGCGTAACAATAAAGTTTGTAACAGCAGCAATATGATCAAATTTCTCAGACCAAATACCAGCCGCTAACCCTAAAGATCCAAGTAAAAGCGTACCGAGAACAGCATAACTTATAACTAAACTAAGGCTCGATATGGATATTGGAACAAATATAGACATTACGCACCCTGTAACTAAACCGACAACCAAACCGCGGAAAACCGAACCTGTACAATATCCAATATAAATTTCAAGACTGGACAAAGGTGGCATCAAAACATCAACAATATTGCCTTGAATCTTAGCGATAACTATAGACGATGAAGTATTGGCAAAGGCATTTTGCACCATGACCATCATAATTAAACCTGGCGCAAGAAATTCAAGAAAAGGAACGCCGTTGACCTCACGGGCAACTCCACCGAAAGCCAAAGCAAAAACAGTGTAAAAAAGTAACGTCGTAACAACGGGTGCAACAATCGTTTGCAGATAAACATTTAAAAAGCGCCCTACCTCACGTTTAACCAAGGTCATCAAACCCACAGTATTAAAACCATTTATTTTTCGAGGCTCTGGCAATTGCATATATCTATCCCTTATAATCAGCAGAATGAGTAACAAAGATATAACTCAAAAACAAAATAGCAAGTCGCAAAAAAAAATTAAAAAACCAAAAAAAATCACAGCCGATTATCTACATAACTCTGGCTTGTATTATTTGGAACGCTTCGCCTCGTCTACAGAGAATTTTCGCCGTGTTATGAAGCGTAAAATTGATAAATCATGTTTCATCCACCAAGATCAAAACAGAGATGACTGTTTAAAGCTCCTAGAAGCTTTAGTTGAGAAATTCCAGCGTCTAGAGCTTCTTGATGATGATAGATACACAGCCATGCTTGTAAACGCAAAAAGAAGAGCAGGCAAATCAGAGCGCTATATAAAAAACCACCTTACACAAAAAGGGGTCGCTAATTCACTCATTAGTAAAGCCTTAGAAACCTATGAAAATGAAAATGATGGAAGCGATGATTACGACGCAGCACTAATCTATGCACGAAAAAAGCGAATTGGCCCTTACAGAGGCTCAAAAGAATCTAACGCAAAGAAAGAACTTTCAAGCCTAGCGCGCGCTGGGTTCAGTTATGAAATAGCAAAAAAAATTATTGAATTTTCAGAAGAAGAATATGCTGATTAATCACTTTCAGGCATAGATGATATAGCTTCATTCCTTACATTTTCCAACTGTACCTGATCTGTTTTCACAGCAATACGTGATGCAGGAAGAATAATTGTAGCTGTCGTACCAATACCTTTTTGTGAAAAAAGCTCAAATTCACCACCATGAAGCTTCACGAGAGAATGTACAAGCGTAAGACCAAGGCCGGTACCACTTCCACTTCGATTAAGGTCACTATTAACCTGACCGAATGGAGACATTGCTTTTTCAATACCTTCATCATCCAAACCGATACCAGTGTCACTAATTGAAAGATGGAATCGTCCCTCATTATCTATTGTGCTTGAGATCGTGATACGCCCATCCTCAGGTGTAAATTTAATCGCATTTGAAAGAAGATTCATAACAATCTGTTTAATAGAAAGCTCTTCACCAACCACATTAGGCGCATCGTCCAGAGCAACCGTAACAGTAAGATTATTATTACTAAGCTTATGCTCTAGTAAACATAGACACGCTGTAACAGTTTCACGAATATTCACCATACTTTCATTTAATTGACGCTCCCCTGCTTCAATGCGTGAAATATCCAGAATTTCATTAATAACGCGCAATAACCCTTGGCCACTTTCGTGAATATCCTTTGCATACTCCCAATAAGCCTTTTGCCCAACAGGACCGAAAACCTCATTTTTTATCATTTCTGAAAAGCCAATAATTGAGTTAAGCGGCGTTCTAAGTTCATGGCTCATATTTGACAAAAATTCTGACTTAGCACGGTTAGCAAGGTCAGATTGAATCTTAGCTTCACGAATAGTCAATTCTGATTTCTTACGCTCTGTAATATCTTCAATACTACCTTCAATAAATAACAGCTGACCATTTTCATCACGCACAGCGCGCGCACTTTCACTAACCCATATTACTTCACCATCTTTACGTGTCATTTGCGTTTCATGATGAACCGAGTTTTGAACTGCTGATAATTCCTGTATAAAGGCCTGACGCGCAGCCGTGTCGTTATACAGGCTCTCATTCGCATTTTTAACTTCTCGAAGCATATTTTCAGGGGTAGTGAATCCTAAAACACGCGCAAGAGATGGGTTGGCACTTAAATACATCCCCTCTGGTGTAATCTGATAAATACCGCCAGCTGCATTTTGAACAATATTACGATATTTTTTCTCCGCATCTGCAAGCGCACGCTCAGCTCTTCGGCGCTCTTCAATATCCGTCATAATACCAGCAATACGCATCTCACTACTGCGGCCACCGCTGATACGGGACATGGAAATCTCAATTGCACCAAATGTGCCATCCGCATGCCTTAATTGCGTATATGTTCTAAAGCGATCTTTACGACCTTTAACAAGCTCTTCAAACTCAAGTTTAATATCTTCATTCTCATCCGCATGCAGAACACTAAACAAAGACTGTCCGATTGATTGCTCAATATCAAAATGAGTTATATTAGACCAAGCAAGATTTAAAAATACGATGTTGCCGCGCTCATCTGTTTCAAAAATGATGTCATTTATTGAATCGATAATTTCACGGTTTTTATTTTCTGATTTATGAAGGCTTTTATTTAGACGACGCTCACGATCAATCTCGTTTCTAAGAGAACGGTTCTTCTGACCAACACGTTCATTAACCTTTCGCAGGTGCATAATACGCTCTATATTGCTTTGGATAGCGACCCACATAAGCACCAACAGCATCAAACACACAGCAAGCGTAGCAAATAATACATTCTTATAACCGGCTGCAATAAATATCTCAGGCGTAAAAAGTTGTATACAGGCAATAGACAAAGCAAAAATACAAGCCGCCGCCATAACAACTCTGTAAGAAACACCTACAACCTTATTATGCCTTGAACTTCTCAAGACCGAGCTTTGCTCTTCTACTCTCTTTTTTCCCTTGTTCTTCAGCATTTTTTATACCGATTATTATATCACGCTTTTATATTATAGCCCGAATGAGCTTAATTGATTACTAATAAATACAGACAAGATCTTAAAATCCAACTAACGGCTTTTTCATAAGATCAAAGCGGCAAACGCACGACAACGCATAATCCCCCGTGCTGGCTTTTTGAGAGAGTTATATTTCCACCATGCCCTTGAATAATATCCATTGATATTGATAATCCCAAGCCAACGCCACCACTATCAACGTTACGCGAACTATCAACACGTTTAAACGGCTTAAAGATCTCATTATAAAAATCTTCTTCTACACCGGGGCCATCATCCTCAATCTGAATCTGAAGTTTTTTATCATCAATAAAAGCACTAATCCAAACATGCTCACCATACTTAACAGCATTTTGGATAATATTATTAAGCGCCCTTTCAAATAAAAGTGGACGCACACGAAGCTTGATTCTCTCTTTAAGCTCGAGATACCCGATATGATCCTGTCTTACCAATTGATCAAGCAAGCGTTCACACAAATCACCAAGATCAATATATGAATATCCCTCATCACCATCACCACGAACAAAATCAAGATAACTGCTGATCATTCTCTCCATATCGTCAACATCTTGCTTCATATCTGTAACTTGCGGCAATCGGTTTCCTAACATTTCTAGTTCGAGTTTTAAACGTGTTAAAGGTGTGCGCAGATCATGTGAAATACCAGCCAGCATATCCGTACGCTGGGATATTTGACGTTTGATCCTACGTCGCATGTCCATAAAAGCAGTTGCGGCTTGACGAACCTCCCTTGCACCTTCTGGTTTAAACTTTGGAACCTCCTGACCTTTACCAAATCTTTCCGCAGCTACAGCCAGCTTGCGAATAGGTCTTATCTGATTGCGCATAAAAAGTACTGAAACAGAGAGTAGCAGAATAGATGCGCCTAAGACCCACAATAGAAAGATATAACCTGACGATGAAAAAACACGGCGCTCCGGTATTTCAACAACAAGAACCCCATTATCCATCTTAACAAAAATACTAAGCCGTTTATTTGCAAAATCTAATTCTAAATCAAAATCATGATATAGCTGCGACCTCAATTCATGCTCTAAAATCTTAGAAACTAACCGCTCCCAAAAGCTATAAGACGGACGTAAATAAGCGTCTACTTCATCGACTTCATATCGTGTACGCAGTTCAAGATGATTTGCCATTACATCAATTATTTTTTGCTCTTGAGTATCAATAACACCATCGGAATAAAGGGTTTCCAAGACTTTAATTTCACCTGCAACCGCGTAAGAAAAGCGAGTCGTCATTCGGCTCCAATGCCTATCAAAAAAAACATAGCTTGTAATGACTTGAATGAGAATAACAGGCAAAATCAAAATCAGTAATGAACGCCCAAATAATGTTCTTGGTAAGTATTTCTTTAGCAAAGATTTCATAATCTACAACATCTCCGCCCTTAACACATATCCCTTACCACGCACGGTCTGTAGATATTGCGGTGATTTTGTATCCTTCTCAATTTTACGGCGCAAACGCGTTATCTGTACATCAATCGTCCGCTCACCAGCATCAAGACCGCAAAGCTCGGCAAGTTCATCACGGCTCAAAACATCCCCTATTCTCCCTGAAAAGGCATCTAACAAAAGAACCTCATTCATTGTCAGGGCAACTTCCATATCATCACTATATAGAACATCTTCGCCGCTAACATAATCCCATTCCCCCATTCGGATACGGTAATTTTGTGATTTTGCCTCAAAACTGCGCTTTAGAATTATATTTAAACGCAAAAGCAGTTCACGCGGCTCAAACGGTTTAACTAAATAATCATCAACCCCAACTTCCAAACCTTTAATACGGTCTTCTGCCTCACCTAACGCACTTAACAAAAGTATAGGAATATTAGCACCACCATCACGAATACGCTTCGCAAAGCTAACACCATCCTCACCCGGCATCATGACATCCAGCACCAGCACATCAAAATCAAAACGTGCCATAATATCTTCTGCTTCTCGCGCACAAGATGCAGACATAGCAACATAGCCATGCTCAATCAAATAACGACAGACTAAATCACGTATGCGCCGATCATCATCTACTACAAGAGCATGTGCCCTCGCATTAAAGTTTTGAATTTTTCTGTCGTTTTTAACCATGTACTTGTATAGAAGTTTTAATCGTGTAAATTACACAAAATTAGTTTTTAAACTATACTAACTACCATAAGAA
>Ga0208837_1000071_pt1 | contig 17197 bp, 14 predicted proteins | sample DeeseametaMP0327_FD_184214 | JGI IMG/M metagenome (GOLD analysis project Ga0208837, IMG submission 184214) | Marine microbial communities from the Deep Atlantic Ocean - MP0327 (SPAdes) | ecosystem: Environmental > Aquatic > Marine > Oceanic | place: East of Recife, Brazil, South Atlantic Ocean...
GTTTATTAGCCTTATCAATCAGCCCCTTAAGAACCTGCTTCTCATTATCCATCCCTTTATCAATCATGACTTGAATACGGCTTTTGGCAATTTCAAGAGATTCGATTAAGGTCTCATCCTCGGATATACACACAGACGCCTTAGCTTTCATCTCTGCTGTCCAATCTGTAAAGGTAAAGGCTTGGTCAGCAAGGAGCGTTCCAATATGAACTTCAATAATACGGCCTTGGAAAACATTATCGCCATCAAACTGCTCTAGCATTTGTTCCTGCGTAGCATGTACAACATCACGGAAATCCATGTGATCCGCCATCTTACCTTTAAAGGTGACCTTGACTGTCTCAGGAATAGGCATGCTAACCTCACCTGTCGCAAGCGCAAGAGCAACTGTTCCAGAATCAGCACCAAAAGCTACACCCTTAGACATACGTGTATGCGAATCTCCACCAACGATAACGTCCCAGTCATCAACAGTAATGTCGTTCAAAACCTTATGAATAACATCCGTAAGAGATGGATAAACTCCCTTAGGATCCCTACCTGTAATAAGGCCAAAATTATTCATAAATTTCATGAGCTTTGGAATATTTTCTTGCGCTCTAACATCCCATACAGATGCAGTATGGCAGCCAGATTGATATGCACCATCTGCAATTGGTGAAATAACCGTAGCAGCCATAGCCTCAAGCTCCTGCATGGTCATAAGACCTGTTGTGTCCTGTGAACCAACGATATTCACTTTTACACGCACATCAGATCCAGCATGCAAAATCTTATCTTCTGCTACACCTAATTTATTGCGGTTAAATATTTTCTCAACAGCTGTAAGCCCTTGCCCCTCATGTGATACTTCTTTCGATGGTGCAAAAACAGTCGGCGCCTCAATGCCAAGAGTTTCAGCCGCAAAACTTTGCAGCTTCTTACCAAATACAACAGCATATGAACCACCAGCTTTAATAAACTCTAGCTTTTGCGGTGTGAGCGCTGCTGAAATATCTTTTAGTTCCTTATCTCCATTATAGAGCTTTTTATCTTTCGTATTAATTGTAAGAACAGTGCCCGTATCAACAGAATATTCTTGCTCCAATACTGGCTCACCGTCATCATCTAATACAGTTTTGCCGTTAGCATCCTTCTTCTTAACCCAGTTCTTCAGATCAATACCTATACCGCCCGTAACACCGACAGTTGTTAGAAAGATTGGTGAAATACCATTTGTACCAGCAACAATCGGCGCAATATTAATAAACGGCACATAAGGGCTAGCCTTCTTACCAGTCCATAGCGCAACATTATTAACGCCGGACATACGTGAAGAACCAACACCCATAGTCCCCTTCTCAGCAATCAGCATAACGCGGGCATCAGGATACTGTTCTTGCAACTCAATAATCTTGTTCTGCTTGTCTACATTACCTTCAAATAAACACTGTCCATGAAGCTCCCTGTCTGCACGAGAATGTGCTTCTTTACCAGGAGATAGTAAGTCCGTTGATATATCACCCTCACCAGCGATATAGCACACAACTTTAATTTCTTCTTCTACATCTGGAAGCTTAGTGAAAAACTCTGCATTCGCATAACTTTGAAGAATATCCTTAGAGATACTATGTCCTTCACTGTACGCTTTTGATAAACGCTCCATATCTGCTTCATATAAGAAAACCTGCGTTTTCAAAACATCTGCAGCTTGCTGAGCAATAGTCTCATCATCACCGAGCGCCAAATCAATCAATACCTCTACCGACGGCCCGCCTTTCATATGTGATAAAAGCTCAAAAGCAAATTTAGGCGTTATTTCTTCAACAACCTCATCGCCAACAATAATCTTCTTCAAGAAATAAGATTTTGCTCTCGCTGCACTCGTCGTGCCCGGCAAAGTATTATAAATAAAGAAATGAAGTGAATCTTCGCGATGAGGGTTTCCACTCTCTTTAATCTGCGCAATCAACTCCTCAACTAGCTCTGCATATTCAACAGGCTTAGGACTTAAGCCCTCAGATTTGCGTTTCTCAATTTCCTTTAAATATTCTTCGTATAAGCTCATAATGATATCCAATGAATTAAGTTAGGTGTTACGTAGATTTATGTGTAAGCAAAAACAGACATATAAGTTATATATTTAATCAATTTCAGCTTTCAAGATAGTTGGTAATAGTTAACATTTAGATAACTATAACATATAGATAACAATTATGTATGCATTAAGACGCATTGATAATTTTAACTATATATATTTGCAGTATTTTCCCAAAACCCTTAACTCGTAAAGGCTTTATATTAGCGCAGTACAACCAACATACATATAGCACATACACTTATATGTTCAGTTTTCAAGCTTTACAGCCAAATACTCATTTTTTAAATTGAATTTCCCCATAATGCACCTATGTTATAGGGAATTTAAAAAATAGAAATTTAAGATCATTCCATACGTACGCTTAAATAAACAACTGGAGTATAAAAATGAAAACACGTGCAGCCGTAGCCTATAAAGCAGGAGAGCCTCTAGTCATTGAAGAGGTAGACCTAGAAGGACCAAAAGCGGGAGAAGTTTTGGTAGAGAACATGGCCACAGGCGTATGTCATACAGATGCCTTTACACTTTCAGGCGATGACCCAGAAGGCGCATTTCCAGCAATTTTGGGACATGAAGGCGCGGGTATTGTCCGTGAAGTCGGCGCAGGTGTAACCTCAGTCAAACCGGGTGATCATGTCATTCCTCTCTATACTCCCGAATGCCGTGAATGTGATTTTTGTTTAAATCCAAAAACAAATTTATGTCAGTCAATTCGCTCTACGCAGGGGCAAGGGCTAATGCCAGATGGTACAAGCCGCTTTTCTATAAATGGTAAACCTATCTTGCACTATATGGGGTGCTCTACATTCTCGAACTTTACCGTACTGCCAGAAATAGCACTTGCAAAAGTACGCAAAGACGCGCCATTTGAAAAAATATGCTATATTGGCTGCGGTGTTACAACAGGCGTAGGTGCCGTCGTATTTGATGCAAAGGTTGAGCCAGGATCAACTGTAGCGGTATTTGGCTTAGGCGGCATTGGCCTCAATGTAATTCAAGGTGCACGCATGGTCGGTGCAAGTAAAATTATCGGTATTGATCTCAACCCTAGCAAAGTTGAAATAGCGAAAAAATTTGGTATGACCGACTTCATCAACCCTAGTGAAGTTGAAAACGTTGTCGAAGCGATATGCGACTTAACCAATGGCGGCGTTGATTACTCTTTCGAATGTATCGGAAACGTGGACGTAATGCGCCAAGCCCTTGAGTGTTGTCACAAAGGCTGGGGTGAGAGCGTAATCATTGGCGTTGCTGGTGCTGGTAAAGAAATCGCAACACGCCCATTCCAGCTTGTAACAGGTCGTGTATGGCGCGGCTCAGCTTTTGGCGGAGCTCGTGGCCGAACTGATGTACCTAAGATCGTAGACTGGTATATGGATGGCAAAATAGATATCGATTCTATGATTACGCATACAATGCCATTAGATGATATCAACAAAGCATTTGATTTAATGCATAAAGGTGAAAGTATTCGCAGCGTTATCCTTTACTAGAAAGCAGTTCAGATGAAAAAAATTGAAGAGCACTTATGTTTTGGTGGCACACTATCTGTGTACGAGCATGCAAGCGAAACACTTAACTGCACTATGAAGTTTTCGCTGTATCTTCCGCCACAAGCACAAAAAGGCGATGTAGCACTCTTGACCTTTTTGTCCGGACTCACTTGTACGCACGATAACTTTACAACAAAAGCTGGCGCCTACGCTTACGCATCAAAATACGGTATTGCAGTACTTGCACCAGATACCTCACCTCGCGGAGAGAACATCCCAGATGATGATGCTTACGATTTTGGTCAGGGGGCTGGCTTTTATATCAATGCCACACAGCCCCCATGGTCTGAGCATTACAAAATGGAAGATTATATTACCAAAGAGCTCAACAACCTGATATGCAAAGAATTTCCAGTTCAGTCATCAAAACAAGGCATCACTGGACATTCAATGGGCGGCCACGGCGCATTAACATTGGGCTTAAAATATCCAGACCTCTATAAATCTATTTCTGCGTTTGCACCAATCGTTGCTCCTTCAAATGTGCCATGGGGACAAAAAGCATTTGAAGGCTATCTTGGGAGCGATAAAGAAGAATGGAAAAAACACGATGCTTGCGCCCTAATAGTCAATGCTGAAGATCGCACCGCCTACGAAGAAATTCTCATTGATCAAGGCGGCGGTGATGATTTTTTAGAACGTGAATTAAAACCCCATTTATTCGCAGATGCGTGCAGCAAAGCTGGTCAAAAACTAACATTGCGAATTCATAATGACTATGACCATAGCTATTACTTTATTCAAAGCTATATAGAAGATCATATTAAACACCACAGCGATATACTCTCATAAAACCGCGTTACTAAAATAAATTTTACATACAGCAGTAAATAAAAAACAAATATCAATAAAGCAACGCTATATGAGTATATAGTTATGTTGCTTTACAGCATGGCGCTAACACACTAACATTACTGAAAAATATCATTGCTGCGCAAAAATAATGCTGCAGCGCATTAAAAAAAACATTTAAAATCAATGTTTTCTGCAGTTTTATCAGTTGCCTTTCAAATGAAATTTCGTCATATGTGAATCGTGTGTACCAGAACTTTTCGCATTGAGAACATGCATAGTTTTGATACAAAAGCGGAACAGTAATGGAGTGTTATAATGTTGGAAGATTCAAATCCAATAAAGACTTATCATGTCAAAATTCCAAAGACAGATAGTAGGCATTTACGCCCTCTGCGTGGTCGCTTTACGCACCAACGCGTAAGCAAACTTCTAAAAAATATATACTCCGAAGATGAGTATATTAAAATGCAAGAAGCCGGCGTTGATAAACGTATGATGTTTGGTACAAACCCCCATTATCAAGCCCTAACTATTGGTGAAGAGCTCAGTGATATTGAAGGAAATGTACTAGTACCGAAGATGCCACCAAGTAAAGCCATTGGTGCCCTCATACTCCCAAGGCTCCATGAAGCTGTTGACATGGCAGGTGCAAAAGACCCCTCAAATCAAATGAACTTTACACCGAACAGCAACTCATTACACGGTAAATTGTTGCACAAATACGATGAAATTGTCTTAGGTTATACATCCCCAACATGCTCAGCACATTGCCGCTACTGCTACCGTCTAGACTTATTCAATAAAGACACTGGAAAAACTAGCGTCAAACCAGAAGAGCTTAGAGATTACATCGTAAGCTACAATAAAAATTTAGAAGAAAACGATGGGCTAGACCCTAAATCAGGAAAACGTCGATACCCAGTGCGTGAACTACTCCTATCTGGCGGCGATATAATGGTTCTACCAAACCGCACTTTATACCGTTTTGCAGTTGCTGCAGGACAAGCAGGAGTTCACCTTCTTCGCTTTGGCACAAAAGAAATCGCTTTCAGACCCGAAAGATTTGACGATGCCATGATCGAGACTTTCAAAATGATCTATGCTGAGTTTCCGCATATGCATTTCAATATTGTCTCACATTACTCACATCCTGATGAATTTTTGCTGCGCGATGAAGATGGTAAGTATATTCGCAACACCAATGGCCCGGGGTATGTGTGGCTAGATACATCCAAAGCCGCAATAGACAGGCTAAATTCTCTCCCATTCCTAACGATAGAAAATCAAACGCCGATAATCCAAAAGGTCAATGATAACGAAACTGATATTCGTATACTTCATGAAGAACTAAGACGGATGGGTATTAAATTCAAATATCTATTCCAAGGCCGCGACATTGAAGGTCATAGATCTTTTTCACTCCCTGTCGAAGACGCGTGGAACATACATAACAACGCTATGAAAGGCCTATCTGACACTTGCAGATCACGTTTTTCAATGTCAACTGAATGGGGGAAAATGGAAGTTGTAAGCGTTATAGAATCCTTAAACGAAACCACAACAGAACTTAATGCTTTACCTACCCCTCTTCAAATCATGCTAAAGGATATATTTAAGGATGGTTTAATTATATTAAAATGCCATCGCTCACCCAATGAGGCATCAACGGCAGGCGAGCTTATAATTGCAAAAAGGAACCCTGATGCTTTGTGGATTTCTGGTTATGAAGACCGCATCATTTACGACGGTCGAAAAGACAGCAATCAAAAATACACAGGTCTCATAAACCAAATTATCGAAGGGCTAGGTACAGATTTCCTAGAGCGCCTAACTAAAAACAAAGCACACAAACTTAGTGCACAAAGCAAAAATCTATTCAAAGCAGCATAATATCAGTCACAGGAGAAAGAAATGATCGAACTATCTGATGAAATACAGTCCATACCGCACTCCCCTACATTATGGGCAAATGACATGGTCTGGAAAAAACGCAGCGAAGGCGAAACCGTATACCACATGGGCTTAGGTGAAGCCCCTTTCCCTGTACCGGATCGTTTAAAAAAAGCACTTGCACAAAACGCAGGAGAAAAAGAATATTATCCAGCCGCAGGGATACCTGAGTTACTTGAAACAATTCGAGAATATTACCGCCCGCTTGTAGGCAACTACGTTGATGAATGCGATCTAATAGTTGCACCAGGAAGCAAGCTCATCCTTTTCGCACTTCAAGCTGCAATAAAAGGTGATCTATTAGTTCCAAACCCAAGCTGGGTAACATATGTGCCGCAATCAAAATTATTACAAACTGAATCAATTCGCGTACCAGCACAATTAGACGATGAGGGTTATAAAATTGATCCTGTCATACTGCGTGAAACTATTCACGCTGCTAGAAAAGAAGGGAAAAACCCGACTAAAATCATATTAAACTCTCCGAGTAATCCTGCTGGCACAAATATAAGCGAGCAAGTGATGGAAGAAATCGCACAAGTTTGCAAGGAAGAAGAAATATTCATTATTTCTGATGAGATTTATGGCCTTGTATCCTACGATGGGAATTACACCTCTATGACAAAATACGCCCCTGAAATCTCAGCAATAACAACTGGCCTTTCAAAGCACCTTTCAATGGGGGGATGGCGTTTCGGTGTCAGCTTCATTCCTAAAAAAATCGAAGGCCTTCATGAAGCTCTTTGCAGATATATCAGTGAAACTTGGTCATGCGTATGTGGACCAGTGCAATATGCAGCAATCGAAGCATATAAGCGCCACGAAGATATAGAACAGCGTATAAAAGATTGCACCGATATTCATGAACATATTAACAGCGCTATCTGCGAAGGGCTTCGTGCACATGGTATAGACTGCCCAAAAGTCAAAGGCGGTTTCTATACATATCCAAACTTCCGTAAATATAGAAAAAATTTAGAGCAGCATAATATAAAAACATCAGGTGACATTCATAGATACCTGCTTGAGAACTACAATCTTGTCAGCCTACCAAGCACTGCTTTTTTTGGTGAAGGTGATGACCTATGCCTCCGCCTCTCTGGGTGCGACTACCATGACCGTGCCGCAGATGCGCTAAAAGGCTACCAAGCTGGTGAAAAGCTAGACAGAGCCTTTATAGAAAAATATGCTCCACGCATTCTTGAATCCATAGCGGTATTCGGAAGCTTCATGAATGATATTACGTCCATATCTACCCCTAAAGCAGCCTAATGAAAAAATAAATAATGTATGGCCGCGTCAAAAGCCTCCATGCATTATTTATTATAGCTAAAAAGATTTATCGCCCTTGAAATCCTTCAAAAAAACACGATAAATCTAATAATGTTAGAAATTAAAAATCTTCAATATTCTATAAATAATCGCACTCTTTTCGATATTGAATCGTTATCCCTAGAACGTGGAAAACATCTACTTCTTCTTGGGCAATCCGGATGCGGAAAGACAACTCTACTAAACTTACTGGCAGGACTATTAAAGCCAACGAAAGGGGAGATAATATTTCAGGGCAATGAATATACTAAACTCAAAGATACGCAACGCGATAATCTCCGCGCAAAAAATATCGGCTTTATATTTCAAAAAAATCACCTCATTCCACATTTAACACTCAAGCAAAATATTGCTATTACACAGCTACAGCGTAATGAAAGCGATCTAAAAACTCTGATACAAACTATAGGTCTAAGCGAGAATACCCAAAAGAAGGCGCGTGATCTTAGTGTCGGTGAAGCACAACGTACCGCAATTGCAAGAGCACTTGCAAACAACCCCACTATGATTATAGCCGATGAACCAACATCAGCATTGGACGACAAGAATACCGATGCGGTTATGAAGTTATTATTTTCACAAGCTGAAAAGAATAATGCGAGCATCATTGCTGCAACACATGATGCTCGAATTAAGAAATATTTCGATAAAGTGCTGGAGTTATAAAAATGTCAGATTTTCACCTTATCATCTCCTCACTTAAATCACGATATTTTAGCTCAATGCTATCAATTCTTTTAACGGCCTTTGGCGTCATGATGGCACTTCTAGTTATTCAATTTGGAAACCATATTCATGAGCGCCTATCTAAAGATGGCCAAAATATAGATATCGTTATCGGTGCCAAAGGAAGTCCTTTGCAGATCATACTCTCGTCCGTTTACCACATAGACATACCAACCGGTAACATCACTTATGATAGCGCACAAAAATGGATGAAACATAAGCATGTAAAATATGCCATACCTCTCGCATTAGGCGATAATTTCAAGGGATACCGAATAGTTGGTACAACGCCTCAATATATTGAACACTACAAAGCAGAGCTACAACAGGGCATGCTATGGAGCAATACATATGAAGCCGTAATCGGCTCATCAGTCGGTCTAAAAATAGGCGATGAATTCACCGGATCACACGGGTTAATGGACGGCGGACATCAGCATAAAAATAAAAAATACAGAATAACGGGAATTTTAAAACCTACCGGCACAGTACTAGATAGATTGATTTTAACATCACTTGATTCTGTTCTAGATACTCATGGGCAGAAAAAAATTAGTGAACATCACCACGACCACGACCACGACCACGACCACGACGACCATAATTTTGAAAAACCCGAGATAACAGCAATTCTAATAAAAACAAAAAACCCAATTGCGAATATAAACCTACCGCGTACAATCAATAGAGACACATCACTTCAAGCTGCAAATCCCGCCTTAGAAATGGCACGATTATCATCCATCTTAGGGGTAGGCTCTAAAAGTTTTGTATTATTCTCAGGGCTTCTTATAATCATTGCTGCACTAAATATTTCCGCCGGCCTTGCAGCAAGCCTCGAAAACAGGCTTGGAGATATCGCAGTTCTCAGAGCTATCGGCTTTACTAAAAAACGCATATATAAAATTATTACAGCTGAAGGTATGCTTCTAACATCATCCGGCATCATATTAGGGCTTATCTTAGGCGTTACCGCCTTTAAATCCCTCGGATTATTCATTGAGCCCCTAAAGATTACAGCTGCGCCATTACACTTCTCGAAAGAGTATCTCTATGTCATTATAACTGTTCTAATAGCTGGCTTTATTGCGACGATCATCCCAGCCCTAAGAGCCTCACGCGTTGATATAGCGCATCAGCTATCACGCAATATATAGAAAGAAAAAGATAATGCGCGTATTACTTATGATCTTAGCCTTCATTTTACTCAATCCAGAGCTTTCCCATGCGGGCCGTTATCAGAGCTTTTCATTGCTACAAACAAAAAAAAACAACAATAACTATATCAATGTACTTTCTGAAGAACCTATCCCCACAAATGAAACTTTTACATCGAATGAACTGTTACCAAAAATCAGAGACTTTGTAGACACTCCTGAAGGTGCAATAGATTGGAAACTACTAGGACAAACAAAACAAACCCCCTACCACTATAAAGACGAAGACGGAATGGATTGGGAAGGCGTACTTCCTGAATTCTCAGAAGAATTAAAAGCCCTAGATAACCAAGAAATAACAATTAAGGGCTTTATGTTCCCCCTAGGACAAGAAGAAAAGCAGAGCCTATTTTTACTAGGCCCGTTTCCAATGAGCTGCCCATATCACTATCATGTTACGCCTAATTTAATTATTGAAGTGCACGCTTCTGAAAAGCTCAAATTCTCGTTCGACGCCGTCACAATAAAGGGAAAGCTTGAGTTAGTTCCTCGCGATGAAGAATATAATGTATTTTATAGGCTTAAAGACGCTCACTTTGAATAAGTTAGCTTTGCTTCTGCATAAAAATAGTTAACTCAGCCACACGAAAACCAAATTTTTTTAAATAAGACCTGTTAATCACAACACCATTATTCATTAAATACATACGGTCATCAAATGAGATGCTGTACGTCTTCTTACCAACATCAACATCCATTATATATGACCACTTCACATCACTTTCCTCAGTGAGACCGACAGCCTTATTGACAAGATCATCCGCATAGCCTTCGTAATTATTTTCAGAGACTTTTTTAATAGTCCAAACACGGTGTTCTTTTACACCATCAGAATATTCATAGTGCTCATCCAAGGTACCAGTATCCCCGTCCCAAGTACCATTCATATCAATTTCAAATCGCCGGGTTACTTTACCAAACCTATTCTGAATTAAGCCCCACGCTTTGATAGGCCCAGAAAAATACTCTTCAACCTTCATTATTGGCTTTGAACTTTCATACTTCACTATATACGCCCTCCATAGCGTAAAAATAATTATGCATGAGATAACTCAATCTGCATTACATCTGTACGTCCTGTCTTAAATCCGGCAATGCAGCCAGCAAGATAGAAACGCCATAAACGAATAAAACCATCATCAAAGCCCATGGCCTTAACATCATCTCTACGATCGTCAAATTTATTGAGCCACACCTCCAATGTACGTGCGTAGTCTAATCCGAAATTAAACTGCTCTCCCGTTTTGAGTCCAGCTTGTGCAGCCTCTTCTTTAAAACGTGAAATACTCGGCAACATACCTCCAGGAAAAATAAAGCTTCGAATAAAATCTCCGCCCTTTCTATATCTCGGGAAATCATCCTCATTCATAGTGATAGTTTGAATAACCGCTTTTCCTTTTTCATTAAGGAGTGATGCTATTTTTTCAAAATATATCGGCCAGTATCTTTCACCAACTGCTTCAAACATTTCAATCGAGACTATGTGGTCATATTTACCATGTTGGTGCCTGTAATCTTCAAGAACAATATCTGCATTCCCACCAAGGCGTCTAAGAGCAAAATCATGCTGCTCCTCTGATAAAGTGATACCTTTAATACCGAAGTCACTTTGTTCAAGAGCACGCTCTGCAAAACCACCCCAACCACAACCAACCTCAAGTAAGCGACCACTTTTTCTATTCAAACAGTTAACTATGCGGTCATATTTATTATGCTGCGCCGACACGATATCTTCATCTTTATGCTGATAAATCGCCGAAGAATATGTCATCGTTGGATCAAGCCACAGCTGGTAAAATTCATTGCCGATATCATAATGGGCATGAATATTTTTCTTACTTCCCGACAAAGAATTAAGTTTTGCAAGGTAAGATAAAGCTGACATGAAACGAGAAAATTTTCCGCCCATCACCAGCCTATCTAATGCACTGCGATTAATGAGACCAAGAGTCGTCAGAGCTGTTAAGTTATCTGTTTCCCAACGGCCGGCGCGATAATCTTCGGCAAAACCTATATCACCTTTTCGTATGAGGTTACTAATAACCTGCCAGTCATATATCTCAATCGAAGCACTATCACCTTCACGGCCACCTTCGAATGTACGTGTCTTACCATCAGGCGTTGTCAATGTAATGCGGCCTGTATCTATTCTTTCTAATTGCTTTAGAAGAGTATCTGCTGAAACTTGTGCTAACATAAGTTTAGCTTATTATATTTATATTAAACTCACACTTACTGTTTAATTACTTTTTTGTAAGTTTCACAACTGCGCTTACACGCTCATCCAGTTGAAGTGGCCGAGAGATATATTTTATACCTTTAGCCACCAGCTTAAATGCTTGCCAATGAATCAATATCACTGCTTTCAATGTTATAAGCGGATAGGCCCAAAAGACTGTATTTAAAGTAGATCTATTCATCGCTCCCACGTCGCAAACCAAAGACGTTACAAGCTGTTTATTTCTATGTTGATCAAAATAATCAATATAGGCTTTAAATTTTTCATCGCTGAAATCAAACCTAAATTCATAATGCCCTGAACGTTCTAAAAATGGAGATACATGAAATATTTTCTGCCCTTCCAAAACATCACTTGGAAGAATAGGTCGAAGATCATCATGTGCGCATACATAGCTATGCTTTTCTCCAAAAGTATTGTGAACCTCACACAGAACTGCACGAATCGTACCTTTGTCATCTCTACACATCCAGAAACTAACTGGATTAAAAACATAGCCGAAAACACGCGGCATACAGATAAGGGTAATATCCTCACAAATATCATTCAAACCATATGCAGATAGAATATCACGCGCCCAGACTTCCAGATCACTGCCATCACATTCACCATGATCTCGGTCATAAAAGCTAAGTGCTGAAAAACGGTTATAAGCGATCGGCCATTCATCCTTACGAGATAAGCTAAGAGCTATATAATAAATACCATATACAAAATGGTTTATACGCGGAAATAAACGTCCATGCATCACCTTACCGCACAAAAGCGATGCACTACTTTCTATTCCCATGGGATATCAACTCCGATAGTTTTCGCAACATTCACGGCGCTTAATAAACCATCTTCATGAAAACCATATCGCTGGTATGCACCGCAGAACCATACACCATTCTTTCCTTGCACATCTTTGATACGTTCTTGCGCTTTAATAGCTTTCAAATCAAATATAGGGTGAGAAAAAACATGCTCATCAATGATCAAGTCTTCCTGTGGCCTGCGCCCGGCATTTAAGGTGACAAAAATATCCTGATCGGTATCAAGCTCTTGTAAGTTATTCATCCAATAGCTTAGCGAAACGGTCGATTTCTTATCCACCTGTCCTTCAGATAAATATACCCAACTAGCCCAGCAGCCTTTATTTATTGGCATAAAGCTTTTATCCCGGTGAACAACAATATTATTTTCCTGATAATCAAATTCACCGATTACACCCTGATAAGGTTCAGGGTCATCTAAAAGAGCAATCGCTTCATTTGCATGACATGCAAAAATAATCTGATCAAATATTTCTTCTCGTCCATTTTGATCAATAACTTTATGCCCATCAGAAAGTCTAATTACTTTTTTTATTCCACATTCTAAACGTACATCACCATTTAATGCATTGAGTAAACGGCTAACATACTCCTGGCTACCGCCCTTAACACTGTACCATTGCGGCCTGTTATTTACACTCAGAAGACCATGATTTTTAAAGAACCTAAGAAACGTACGCGCAGGAAAATTCATTATAGTAGAAGTCGGACAGCTCCAAATAGCAGCCCCCATTGCTAACAAATAATAACGTTTAAACCATTCACCCATACTAAGCTGATCCAAGCACTCACCAAGCGTAATATCAGCATCTTTTTCTATATATGCTAAAGCCTGCTTATTAAACTTCAACACATCCGCAAGCATACCGTAATAACGTGGCCGAATAATATTTTTAGATTGTGCAAACAAACCGTTCGATGAATATTCAAGCCAGCCATCTCCAACACTCACACCAAAAGACATATCACTTTTATGATAAGGAACTTCAAGCGCGTCAAAAAGACCAAATAAATTTGGGTAATTCCAATTATTAAAGACAATAAATCCCGTATCAACAGGGACGCTATGATCGCCTAAATCAACGTTAATTGTACGGCTGTGCCCACCCGCATAATTATTCTTTTCGTATAAAGTAATGTTATGCTGCTCTTTTAACAAAAAAGCTGCACCTAATCCGGATATTCCAGATCCAATAATAGCAATTCTCATGATATATAGTATGTGATAGTGCAGCTAAACTGTCTATGAACCAAGACTTAAAATTTTGTAATAATTCTGAAGCCAGGTTTCAGGTTTTCTGCACTCACCTTACCTCCATGAAGCTCTACAACAGCCTTAACTAGACTTAACCCAAGCCCAGTCCCACTGGAACTTCGGCTTTTTTCACCACGGTAAAAGCGCTTAAAAATATTTCCAATTTCATTTGGATCAACACCATGGCCACTATCATCCACATTGACTTCAATATTGCCTTTATGCTTAGTAGCCTTAAGTGTAATCTGACCATGTTGCGGCGCAAATTTAAGAGCATTATCCAGCAAATTTGCATAAACTTGGAACAGCAGATCACGATCACCATAAAAAGGTAAATTTTCAAAATCTTTAATAATTTCAATATTTTTTTCTTCAGCAAGTGGTTCGTAAAATGAGCATACATCTTCAAGAATTACATTAAGATTAAGCTTCTCGAACTGACTTTTTTGTTTTTCAGATTCAATTCTAGATATACGAAGTAAGGCATTAAAAGTACCAAGTATGTGATCCGCCTCTGACAAAAGCTCATCACGTTTTTCGCCATCCAAGCTCTCTATGTGCCCACGCATACGCGTCAAAGGCGTACGCAAATCATGAGCTATATTATCAGAGACTTGCCGTACGCCATGCATCAAATCTTCCACACGGTCTAAGAGCATATTCAATACCGCCCCCATATTACTTAAATCATCCCAGCGCGACCCTACATCAATTCGCCGAGATAAGTCTCCAGTGTTGATTATATCACGTGCTGTATCAGCTATTTTATTTGTACCACTAACAACAAAAACACTAATCAGATAACTAAAGAAAACAACGATCATCACAAAACCAACACTGCACCACCCCAGAAACTGCATGAAATGAAAAGATTCACGTATTTCAGAAATATCTGTTGCAACTAAAACCTTACGGCCATCATCCAAATTATATGTATGGCCAGCAAATGTACGCTTTTGATCATCTGATTCAAAAACAATAAAACCCTTTGCTAAATATAAAGATTGCCTTTTAACGCCCTCAGGTAAACTCTCTTTATCTGACAAGATATATATAGGATGTCTATCATCACGACTTCTATCTATACCTATCGCCTCGATCAAGCGTACACGTGTATCCAGAACCTCTTTAGTGCTATGTTCAAAATGGCCGCTGGTAAAGTAATTAATAAAAAAACCAAAACTAAGCGCAGCCATACCGCACAAAATTGTAAATATAACCGCCATTACAAAGCTAGAGCTATTAATATATCGTCGTGCTTCATCAGAGCGTGGAGACTGAGAATTACTCATCAATTATATACCCGGCGCCGCGAACAGTCCTGACGATTTTACTATCAAAACCCTTCTCAATTTTACCTCTTAAGCGGCTTACATGAACATCTATAACATTTGTTTGCGGGTCAAAATGATAGTCCCATACATGCTCCAAAAGCATGGTTCGTGTTACAAGTCGCCCCTTATTTCGCAGCATATACTCTAAAAGTTTAAACTCTCTCGCTTGAAGCTCAATTTCCCTATCGCCTCGAATAACCTTGCGCGACAATAAATCCAGCTCTAAATCACCCGCTTTTAATCGTGTCTCTTGAACTCCTTGCACATGATCTTGCCTGCGAAATAAGACCTCAACACGCGCGAGTAGCTCTGCAAAAGCGAAAGGCTTAACTAGATAATCATCCCCGCCGCTCCTAAGACCTTTCACCCGGTCATCAACTTCACCTAATGCACTTAATATTAGAACAGGCGTCGTTTTTCCTGTCCCTCTAATCGTTTTAATTATCGTTAATCCATCAAGTTCCGGCAGCATACGATCAACAATCATAAGATCGTAATCCTCAGTTGTCGCAAGAAAGAGTCCATTCTTACCATCAAAGGCAGTATCAATGGTATAGCCCGCCTCTTTCATTCCTTTCGAAATAAAAGCAGAGACTTCTGGATCATCTTCTATGAGTAACAAGCGCATAATTTATAGATACCTGAAGTTATAGAAGTTGAACACTTAAATTATTTTCATGTCTTAAATAAAACCATAACATCGATAGATAAACTCTAGCGAAATATTTATCTTAATCGTCTAGCTAGCGGAAAATAGATAAACCTCGGAAGCATTCGAATGATTTTCATTAAGAAAGTAAAGCGCTTTGGGAAATGAATCTCGAAAACAGATTTTCTCAACATATCATTTGCGATGACGCTGGCAGCTTCCTCAGCTTCAATCATCATAGGCATAAAAAAATCATTTTTATCTGTTAATGGCGTACGTACAAATCCTGGGTTTATGACCTTCACATCAATATTCTGTGGCGATAAATCAAGACGCAAACTTTCTGCTAAATTTATAAGCGCCGCTTTTGTAGCACAATAAGGCTGCCCAGTAGGAAGTCCTCTATACCCTGCAACAGATGCACAAATCACATACTGTCCAGATCCTTGATTTAAAAATGCCCCTTGAACCGCATAGAGCATATTATAGGCACCAATAAAATTAACGCGAATCATGTTATGAATAAAAGATAGAGGTTTTTGTGATCCATCATGCGCAGAATAAAGAGCAGCCATAAAAATCGCGCTATCCAATTTAGGAAATTTCTGTTCAATAGTATTGGCCACTTTTTCAAGAGACTCGAAACACCCGGCATCTGCGCCAATAGCAATATGCCCATCGCCATCCAGTTCGTTCAAAAGCATATCAAGTTTATCCTGACTACGCGCGGACACACATAAAACTGCCCCCCTTTTAGCAAGATCAATTGCCAAAGCACGACCGATACCGCTACTGGCCCCTAATATCCAAATATATTGCCCTGCGTATTTTTTATCCATTACAGACCAGCCCATATATTTTCATGCTCATAACCACCATTAAGAATAACAATATCATGATTAGTCAGCCCTAACACCTTTGCATCTGCCGTAAATTTTTGAGCCAGACTACATGGCAAAATATTATCTGCATCGCTACAAATATGTGTGAATGAAACATGCTTTGTTTTCTTCAAAAGAACATCATTCTCAAAAGGTAGATAAAATGCTGAGCTATCATGAAAATCATTCCAACTCTCAGGATCCATTAACCCCGCTACACTTGTAACATTGGATATATCATCTCTTAGTGATGAAAGAACGAACGCAATATATGCACCGCCTGAGAATCCCAAAATAGAAAAGTTCTTTACACCATATCTAAGCTTAAGCTGGTCAAGTGCCTGCATATAGCTTTCAAGCACTTCAGGACT
>Ga0208837_1000077_pt1 | contig 16644 bp, 15 predicted proteins | sample DeeseametaMP0327_FD_184214 | JGI IMG/M metagenome (GOLD analysis project Ga0208837, IMG submission 184214) | Marine microbial communities from the Deep Atlantic Ocean - MP0327 (SPAdes) | ecosystem: Environmental > Aquatic > Marine > Oceanic | place: East of Recife, Brazil, South Atlantic Ocean...
GGTAGCGACGCGCCGGATCAAGATGATGAGGCCGATAAGATACCGGAGATTGAGGAACTGCCTGTTACAAAGACAGGTGATCTCTGGATACTCGGTAATCACCGTTTGCTCTGCGGCAATGCCCTAATTCCGGCAAACTATCAAACATTGATGAACGGTGAAACGGCGGATGCGGTCTTTAGTGATCCCCCATACAATGTACCTGTAAACGGCCATGTATGCGGAAATGGCAAAATAAAGCATGACGAATTTGCCATGGCCTGCGGCGAGATGAGCGACGAAGAGTTCGAGGAATTCCTTACAGCCTTTATCGCACTTGTCATCGAGTTCAGCCGCGATGGATCGCTTCATTATATCTGCATGGATTGGCGCGGAATTTATCTCCTGCTGAGTGCAGCAAAGGGGCAATATAAAGAGCTTAAGAATATCTGCATATGGAATAAATCGAACGGCGGCATGGGTTCGCTCTACCGCAGTAAGCACGAGTTTATTCCGGTCTTCAAGAATGGCAGCGCTCCGCACATTAATAACGTCGCTCTGGGCGTTCACGGACGTTATCGCTCGAATATTTGGGATTACCGCGGCGTTAACAGCTTTGACGGTAAGGAGGATCTCAAGCTTCACCCGACGGTTAAACCTTCGGCTCTGGTTGCCGACGCGATCATGGACTGCACGCATCGCGGCGGGCTGGTGCTTGATCCCTTCGGCGGATCGGGCAGCACACTGATTGCTGCGGAAATGACAGGGCGCTGCGCCCGCCTGATGGAGCTGGAGCCTAAATACGTAGATGTCACAATCCGCCGCTGGAAAGACTATACAGGGCTCGAGGCTGTTCACGCCGAAACCGGAAAAACATTCGATGAAATTCAAGCTGAACAAGGAGAATAATCATGAGTAAGAAGAAAAAATGCACAGACGGACGCCGTAAAAATCGTCCACCCGTTGAGCATCAGTTTAAACCGAAACAATCCGGCAACCCTGCGGGACGTCCGCGTAAGAAAAAGTCATCCTTTACAGATGACATCAAGTTTGTCTTCGGGCGCGAGCGCGAAATTACGATCGACGGGGAGCCGCAAAACCGTAATATCCGCCAACTTATTCTCGAACAGATCGGCATCGGCGCGGCGAAAGGTGATCCCAAGATGATCAAGCTCGCTATTCCGTTCCTGAAAATCATGGATGACGCGCCGGAGTTCGAACTGCTGCCCGAGGATCGCAAAGTGATCGAGGACTTCAAGAAGCGCTTTAAAGATAACGGAGAGCCGGACGATGAAGATTGAAGATTATCAAAATATTCTGCGCCATGATTTAGGTAGTTTCATCCGCTTTGCCTTTACGGAATTGCACCCGCATGCTGACTATCAGCATAACTGGCATATTGATGTTATGGCGCATTATCTGAGCCTTGCCGCTGAAGGAAAGTGCAAACGCCTGATTATCACAATGCCGCCGCGGATGCTCAAATCCCACTGCGCCAGCATTGCGCTGCCAGCATGGATGCTCGGGCGTGATCCGAGAAAACGCATTATCTACTTACACGGCGCCAAGGCTCTCGGGCTCGAACTCGAGGATGATTGTGCCCAGCTCATGCGCTCGCCGCGTTATCGCGCCCTGTTTCCGACGACAGGTCTCAGAGAGGAAAAAGGCCGCCTTGTCACGAACTTTGGCGGGCGTCGTCAGTTTATGCCCATCATGGGCCGCCTCACCGGCCTTGGCGCGGACATGCTCATTATCGATGACCCGATGAGCACTACCGATGCGCATGACAAGGGCGCACGCATGCGTCTTAACCGCCAGTTTGATGAAAATGTCCTTCAGCGCCTTGATGATAAAAATCATGGCGCGATTGTGCTGGTCATGCAGCGCTTGCACGAGAATGATCTTGCCGGGCACCTTCTTGCAAAGAATGTGGGCTGGTTGCATATCAATCTGCCCGCCATCGCGATGCAGGATGAAACATGGACGCTTCCTCACGGTCATAGCTACATACGCAAGAAAGGCGAGATACTACATCCCGAACGTGAGTCAAAGGAGCAGCTCGGTAAAACACTTATATCTATTGGTGGTTACGCTTTCGCTTATCAATACATGCAGGGTGCCTATAAGCCGCGTTTCGGTGAGACCGGCGAAGGTGGTGTTTGGCTGAACCCGATGAGAGAAGGAGAGTTTTACGACATGGAAAAAAATACAAACCTCAACGGCTTGTTCAGGTTGAGCGAACTACATTTCATGCTGCCCCGTATATTCGGGATTGGTGAAGATCCTATTCCGCCTAATGCGCGTGACTATGTAACTGATGAAGAAATGAATTACAATTTAGCGCGTTACAGAGAAATCATGCTTGAACACCAGCGCAAGGTGGCTAGTGGTGAATTGGAGTACTAAGCTACATTTCCTGAATACCGCAGCGTTTTAAAAATTGATATGTATCATCATAAAATTGTGATGGTCTGGTATGATCATGGTCATCACCATGCGGCACGAAAATAACCATACCCTGCCGCGCTCTGGTCAGTAAAACACGATATGCGTTGGCTAAATAAACCCGGCGATAACGATCATTTATATTCTGCCATTTTGTGCCCTTAAAGTTATAATAAGCCCACTCATCACCTTCCATACGCAAATCCGCATCCCAACACAGGCCGGTCCAATCCAGTTCAAGCCCTTGAATATCAAATTCTGTTGCAATGTCTTCTAAGTAATATGAAGAACGGATATCTTCTTTACCGTTTAAAAACCAATTGGCCGGATCTATTTTGCTCTTCACGTGGATGCCTTCTGGCTTTAAACGCATTGCGCCGGAGGAGGCCACAAGCCCTAACCGTTCAGTGCCTCGGGCATGTTTACGAAGCCATGAACGTGCTTTATCTAAATCACGCGTAAGAGCCAAATGATATTCGCTCAAATCTTTTTGAATAAGCGCTGCTTCATCAGCATCACCATCAATAATCGCGCCGACAAAAGCGGAAAGCTTTTCCGCCCGGAATGAGCGGATCGAAACAGAAAGGTGAAGGGCTGTTTTTTCTATTGCATTCAGATCACCAAGTTTAGCGCCTAAGTCTTCGCCCCAATTATAATTCTTATTACTCAGTTGCCCGGAATGATATACATCCCAGTGTGGAAAGCTTTTTTGCAAAGCGTTAAACCACTCAATCAGCCCAGCCTCTCCAGTGTTAATTTCTTGCCCACCACCAATCAAACAAACGATCGTGCCCCAATCTTCACGTCGATCCATCAGGCTAATCAAGAATTCTGGCTCTGACATATCAAACTGAGATGCGCCTCGCTTTTGAACCATAAAACGCTCTGCGTGCTCTTGGTTCCAAGCGCGCTGTGCTTCATCAAAAATTACAACATGTTCATTAGGTGCTTTATCAGACTTAAGCCCTTCATCGCGAAAGTGATGAATATTCTGAATAAACGCACTCACTTTTTGCGCCGCTTCTTTTTTAGAAACAGACCTGCCCGCCTCTTTAGAGCGTGTAACTTCATCCCGGGCCAAGGCTTCTCGTAAGACAGATACCAATGGTCCGTTACCGGACAAAAACACCGCATGTTCTTCTGACGAAGCGTCCACCGTGCGTGTTGAAATATTAAGGCCAGCCAATGTTTTTCCCGCACCAGGGACACCGGTGACAAAACAAATTGATTTTTTACGATTGTGTTTTGAATATTCGATAACCTCAGAAATACAGTTTGATGTATGCGTAAGGTTCTTAGCACCAGCGTCAGAGCGTGAAATCTCCTCAACATTATGCCCCTGGTATAAAGCCTGCGCAGCTTCGACAATTGTCGGTGTTGGCTTATAACCGCTATATGCCCACTCTTCCGAAAATGGATCCTGCTCATTATCAGAAAAACCGTAAGCAGGCTGCACAATCAAAGATTTCAAATCACTCAATATTTGTGAAATCACCTCATCTAAATCAGCACCATTGCATAAAAAGGGAGTGGCAACTTTGTCATCATACCAATTAATTTCATTGGCACGTTTAGCTGCTTTCGTTGAAACTAAAATCGGCACGATATAACGATCATGGCTACCTTCGTGAAAGTTCTTAAGGTCTAAGGCATAATCCAACGCCTGATCAATGGCATGCTTGTCATGTTGTTTAGCACCAGCCTTATATTCTAGAACAAATACGATATCATGAATAAGCAGCACGACATCAACGCGCTTTCCCATCCTCGGTATAGAAAACTCAAAGAAGATTTGCCCATCATAGCTTTTAGAAAGTTGATGTTTTAGATTATCAATTTGTTCAAGCCATGCATTTTTCTGGGATATATCAAGAGCAAAATGATGGTTGTGTGCGAGCTCACCCAAAACTTTATCCGGGTCAGCTTTTAGAAAATCGGCGATGTCGTCTTGATAGTAAGATCTCGCGAGCATGGCTTAATGTACTGCTTTTTTGCCCTATTGGCTATAGAACGAATTAACTGGACTTCGCGCCGCAAGGAAGCGTGTATGGAGCTCAAAGGAAGGAGATTCATATGCAGGAGAAATTAGTGTTATCAGAGCTACGCAAGCGATGGGCAGAGGTTTGGGGCATACAGCCCCATAAAGGCATCGGACGTACGATGCTCGAAAAAAGCCTCGATTATAAGAAGGAAGGCGGTTTAACGCCGGAGCAGAAAACGCGGCTTGAGCAGCTTATCAAGCAATATAAACGAAACCCGCGTAGCTTTGATGAAGGGTGCGCCGCCCTTAAACCCGGCACACGGCTCATCAGAAATTGGAAGGGCAAGCGCCATGCCGTAACGGTGAAGACGGATGGGTTTGATTATCAGGGACAGCATTACACCAGCCTGTCGCAGATCGCCAATAACATTACCAAAAGCAGGTGGAACGGACGTGTGTTTTTTGGGGTGAAGAAATGAAATCAACAGAAAGGTGGAGTTTCATTTATAAGTTCATTCAAAGCAGTTTTTTGTATGTCTAACTCTTCACATAGTAATTGCGGCGTTAATACTCTTATTGAACTTTTTATTGCTCTTCTTTTTTGGTGCACATTTCGAAAGAAATTTTTATCCATTGTTAAAAACACGTCTAATCGATTTTCTTCCGCAGTCCATAAATGAAAAGCATCGTCAATATGTTTTTCAGGTGCGTGCCGGCGTATATCTATAAATCTGGGATGTTTGATGGATTTAAAAAAACACATTTGTTCTTCTTCAGTCGTTCCATAACCTCTTCCTAACGAGCTGAAAACTATCGTTCTCTCTACCGGAGACTTACAGTGTTTTAATTTTACATCTTTCATTAAGTTTAACCCTAAGTATCCATCGTCAGGCCCCTTTTGGCGAATCCTCTCCATCATCAATTCTGATGATGAATAAAAATCAATTTTTTCTTCTTTAGCTGCAAGACATAAAGAGGCAAGAAAAGGCAAATTCTCTATACGAAACCTCTCATCACCCCGTGGTTCTTTATCTACTCTTTGTAAAACAGGGAACGTATGGGCTTTGCCTCCCCACAAAACCGTTTTATCAATGTATTCGGTTTGGCAGATAACTGCGTTTCTCTCAATATTTCTATCAATAAGAATTTTTAAAGCCATAATTTAACTCGACTTCTCCTGCAAAGGAAGCGTGTATGGTCATTATGAAGACCATAACAAAAAACTGCGCGATATACTGCAGGAAAAGTTCGGATGAAGGGCTCGATATGGATTTCAACTCTCTTCATGCGCAAAGAGAGTCATGTGAGGCCTATGTCGCCAGTCAACGGGCCGAGGGCTGGAAGCTAGTCAAAACTGATTATAGTGATGCCGGAGTTTCGGGTGGCACTCTTGATCGACCGGCTCTTCAAAAATTACTTACGGATATCAGGGATGGGAAGGTACAGATTATCGTTTGTTACAAAATCGATAGATTAAGTAGAAGCTTGATGGATTTTGCCAAGCTGATTGATATTTTTGATCAATACGGCGTAACATTCGTTTCTATCACACAGAACTTCAGTACTGTCACTTCCATGGGTAGGCTGACGCTGAATGTATTGCTGTCTTTTGCACAATTTGAGCGAGAACTCAGCGCCGAGCGCATCAGGGATAAAATCTCCGCCAGCAAGAAGAAAGGTTTATGGATGGGCGGAAATCCGCCGCTCGGTTATGAAGTGCGGGATCGTAAATTGCTTATCAAACCCGATGATGCTAAAACCGCGCAGATGATATTCGAGCGTTATCTGGGACTAGGCAGTGTTGCGGCTCTCAAGAAAGAGTTGGATGAGCGCGGTATCACAAGCCCTGTACGGATATCCAAACGCGGACACAAAGTTGGAGGAAAACCGTTTAGCCGCGGCGCGCTTTACAGCACGCTTGGCAATCCGATTTATATCGGTAAGATCCGGCATAAAGGCCAAATCTATGACGGGCAGCATGAGGCGCTCATTGATGAGGAGCTATGGGATCGCGTTCAGAAAAAGCTCTCCGATCAGGCCGTAACACACAAGGAGCATAAGAAAGCACGGGATGTGAATTTGCTCAAAGGTCTGCTCTTTGATCCGGATGGTAAACCTTATAGCCCGAGCCACACCAAGAAAGGCGGCAAGCGTTACCGCTATTATATTAGCCAGACCTTGCTGCAATATGGAGATCATCCGAAAGGTACTATGGCGCGCTTGCCTGCGCATGAGATCGAGCAGGTTGTTATGAATACGGTGCGTAATGGACTCAATGAAATTTTGGCTTTGGATACCATTGAAGACTATGATCTTATTGCTCACATCAAACCTTCATCACTACCTGATGCCATGCTGATCGAAAGTATAAACCGCATTACGGTGATGCAGGGTGAACTGCTTTTGGAGATCAATCCCGAGACCTTAAGGCAAAACATACAAATCCATATCGATCTGCATATCCCGTCAAGGTTTGAAGTGCCCACGCATATTCTGAGCGTTCCGTTCTCTATCCGCCGCACATACAAAGGGGCTGTGATTCTTAAACCCGATAAGCCCGATCACGATCCCTTCGACCTGCCGCCCTATCAGCTTCGCAATCTCATCCGCGGCGTCATCTGGCGGGACGAGCATTTCTCCGGCACCACCATCAAAGATATTGCTGCCCGCGAAAATCTCTCCGAATCCGGTATTCGCAAAATCATCATGGCCAGCTTTGATATTCTCCAAGCGGCTTAATCATAAATCCGCGAAGATCCAAACCCACAGCCAACGCACGCCAAAATGCGGCCCAGAGAATTTGGACTGTTTTGTAGTGATTTCAGATATTCTCTGCGTGCGTTCGCGAGGGCATATACGCAAAAGCCCGCTGTTTGCGGGCTTTGTGTGGAGGTTTTCTCCGTGTGCGTCAATTTAAAGACTAAATGGTGGTGTATCGTAATACATCAATCCAACTTGTCAAACATCTGTCAAGATATTGTAATAGAATAACAAAAGCGACCCACCAAACTTTCCAGAGATTTGGTAATCACCCAGAATTCGAACCTCTGTATTTATCAACATTTTATGTCTACAGATCGTCCGCTGACACGCCTTGCTCCAGCAGCTCAATCAAGCCTGTGTAAACATAAAGACGTTCCTTCCCAGCGCCCGCGATGTCTTTAACAATCCCAAGCTCTTTCAGGTTATTCAATGCTGCCCGCGCCGTAGGGACGCTTACCTCCAGCGCCGCTGCCATATTGATGGCGTTGGAAATGGCAACTTTTTGAAGACACTCATGTGCTTGCCCCGCCGTAATCCCAGCGCGTTTCAGTGAGGCGATCTTCTCCTGATCGGCCTTGAAGAGGCTGGAAATCGCTTGGCTGGTTGCCACGACCTGATTGGCGGTTTCGGCAACACCATGAAGGAAGTAATCCAGCCAACCCTCCCAATCGCCCGCCGTGCGGACAGCACTCAGACGCGCATAATACTCCTGACGGTTATTCTTGAAAAATAAGCTGAGGTACAGGTTCGGCTGGCGCAGGTCGCCCATCATCATCAAGAAGAAGGTAATCAGCAAACGCCCGATGCGCCCGTTACCGTCAAGGAACGGGTGGATGGTTTCAAACTGGACATGGATGAGGCCCGCATCAATCAGGGCAGTATAGGGCCGTTCTTCTTGATGCAGATATTTCTCAAGAGCATCCAGACACTCCATCAATCGCTCTGGCGGCGGCGGAACAAAGGCGGCATTGCCAGGCCGCGATCCACCAATCCAGTTTTGCGATGTGCGGAACTCGCCTGGCTGCTTGTTGCTGCCCCGCCCTTTGGAAAGAAGGATCGTATGCATCTCGCGGATCAAGCGCAAAGAAACAGGAAAACCTTCACGGACACGCTTCAGGCCATGTTCCAGCGCGGCAACATAAGACGACACTTCTGTCACATCATCGATGGGGACGCTGGTCACTTCGCCGCTTTCATGGAGCAGCAGATCAGAGAGGGATGATTGTGTCCCCTCAATCTGGGAAGACAGCACAGCTTCTTTGCGAACGTAGTAATAGAGCAGCAAATTGCTGTCCGGCAGGATATCGGCCACGGCATCAAGCTTGCCCAGCGCCTGATTGGCTTTGGACAACAGCCCCTGCAGGGGCAGCAAATCTAATGGCGGTTCTGGGGGTAACGCAGGCGGCAAAAAGGCCTGATAGGTTTCCCCAGCAGTGACGCTACAGCGTATATAAGAGCCAAGTCGACTTTGATTGTCAGACATGGCCATCCTTTCTTTGCAAATCCATAAAAGAAAATATAAGCAATTATTCTTTCTTTGTAAAGCGAAAACGGGGCAATACCACCCCCAGAGAGGGTACAAAAGGAAAGAATAACTAAATTACCTTTCTTTTCTGCCTATTAAAAGAAAGGATGGCTCACGTCCGAGGCTTCAACCAATCACCCTTCAATAATTTCATACCTCCCCGTCTTCTTTGCCCCAACAAAGCGGATTTTTCCTGCTTCCTTTAACTTTTCAATGTCACGTCTGGCTGTCTTAAGAGAGACGCCAAATTCTCCTGCAATATGTTCAGCACGCCCCTCATTCATGTGCTGCAAAAGAATCAGAAACCAGCCCTGTCGCTCATTCAAAAAGTTTATTGGGACATCAATTACATTTATAGGGACATCGGGAATGACCTCTTCTGAAACAGATACACGCCGCCCCACAGCCCGTCTTCATTGGCGATGGTATCGGCCAGTGTAATACTGTTGTCCTGATCTGATACTGTTTGCGCCAGCGATGCGGGTGTCGATCCCGTCCAGCGCTTTTGCGCTTCAGCGGCAATGACGAGATTGCGGGCTGCATTGTTGACAGCGGCTTTGATAAAGCTGCGCCTATCGCCTTTGGCGGGATCAAAACTTGGCCACGCATGCAAATATGCGATCATCAATTCCTGTTGCAGATCGTCAAAATCATCCGACGTAAAAATCGGCATTCTGGTCAAAGTCCGTGCCTTATAGGCAACAAAAAAAGCGGCGTAGTTATCTACGCCGCTGTAGCTGTTTTTAGTCATTCCTTTTTTCCTTGGTTAGCCCCAGGAAAGGAAGAAATGATTGGCAGAACTCGAATTTAACTTAGGAAGAAACGCATGCCTGTTAACGAGTGCCAATGATGCACGCGTTAATTACGCCAACACCAATCCCCTCGGTTAGAATAAAAGAAAACTGCAACAATCACGTTCATAGACACTTCAACATCTTCCGAATTCATGGGGCTGGTTGCGTCGTTTTACGGACGTTTTTTTCAGCTCGTTTTTTCGCGGCAAGATGAAGCCTATGAATCGCGTGCAACCTCACAAGAAGGCACAAATCACTCTGATAGTTACTTTTAGATTACTAGCCAGACATACAATCATATGAAGGAAAATTTGATGATCATTGGATATCAAGGGCTGTATCAATAGTATGATTGTCAGCGTATGAACGCTGGAAAGAAATTTACGAAAATCAAATTTGTGTAATTAATACGAAGGTATGTACACTTATTGGTGTGACAAATGATGAAATGATTATTTCAGCCCAAAAGCAGAATCAGTGCAGTCGATTTTTATGTGTTTCCTTGAGAATATCGATAACCGTATTTCTAATGTATCATTAGAAAAAGGAAGCAATGCTCTTACCCCTTAAATCGCAACCATCAGCGTGATTAGAATTTAGGAATTGACATTGCAAACATATGAATATATATTCATATGTAAGAATCAAATTATACTAAGGATCAATCATGGCCAACTCCCATTCCGACCACGACCACAAAGACGGCAGCTGCGGCAGCCAAAAACATGATCATAGCGATCATGGACATGGTCACGATCATGACCACGATCATTCGCATGTTCCAGCCGTTACGCAGGATAATGAACGCAAAATTCTGGTCTCTTTCTTTCTGATCTTTACCTTTATGGTGATTGAGGCCGTGGGGGGCTGGATTTCTGGTTCTTTAGCACTACTGGCCGATGCCGGACACATGCTTACTGATGCGGTCGCTTTGGGACTAGCCTATGCCGCCTTCCGTTTTGGTCGTCGTGCCGCCGATAAACAACGTACATTCGGTTATATGCGTTTTGAAGTCATCGCAGGACTTGTCAATGCTCTGACTTTATTTGCGATTGTAGGCTGGATTGTTTATGAAGCGATCGAACGCTTCCAATCACCTCAACCCGTCATGGCTGGCCCGATGATGGCGGTTGCCGTCGCAGGCTTGCTTGTGAATATTTTTGTACTTTGGTATCTCACACGTGGTGATACCGAACATGTTAACGTCAAAGGGGCGATCCTTCACGTGATGGGGGATTTACTAGGTTCTGTCGGGGCTATCGTTGCTGCCATCACTATCTGGTATACAGGATGGACACCTATCGACCCGATCTTGTCGGTGTTGGTATCCTTACTGGTTCTGCGCAGTGCATGGGTTTTGTTTAAACGCACCATTCATATCCTGCTTGAGGGAGCGCCAGCCGATGCCAGCACTGTCGATGTAACGGCACATTTATTGAAAACGGTGGATGGTCTTGAAAATGTAAGCCACGTTCATGTTTGGATGATCACATCAGGTCGTTCAATGGCAACCCTGCATATCCAGCCGAAAGCCGGTGTCGATGTGCCAGCAGTGACCAAACGTGTTGAGCAGGAATTGAAAGATAAATTCAATATTGAACATCCGACCGTCGCTATTGACTGGCAAGGCGATGCCGCATGCAGTCTTGAAGATGCTCCGAAAACAATTAATCCCCACGCAGGCCATGACCACTAAAAAGCAAAAAAATCAATCGCAACAGGATGTCACTATCCTTTCCGAAACCTTCCGCCTGCTGGGTGACCCCAGCAGGTTGAAGATTCTTCTGCACTGTATAGATGGTTCCAAGTCCGTTACAGACATTGCCGAAGAGCTTGATTTGTCCCAATCATTGGTTAGCCACCATTTACGATTATTGCGTGGTGCACGATTGGTTGTCGGCGTAAGGCAATCAAAACAGGTTTTTTACGAAATTGCCGATAGCCATGTAAGCGACATGCTCCTCGACATGATTACACACATTGAAGAAGAGCATGACGACCATTAACGGTATTTGTGATCTTTATTTCGTCAAAATTAATAGCTATATTGTAAAGTATGAACATGAGGAAATGGATCAGCATGATTGTGATGGTGGCCTTCGTCGGTACGACGATGCCCGCCGTTGCGCATGCGGGCATGTCTCATGAAGGCGATGCTGTCGTAGCCAAAGTGGAAAGCATCAATACCGAACAAGCTCAAGCACCTGAACATGAAGACTGCCCTGGTCACGAAAAAGCAGGCAGCAAGACCAGCGAAAAGACTGAAAAGGCCGCTGATAAAAAAGGCAAGGGCTGCTGCGACGGTCTGACATGTAAATGCGTTGGCAATGCCTGCAACGGCCTGTCCAAGATATTAGGCTCGAATAGCCTAGGCTTGTTCTCTCCTCTCGCCGTCAAAGCGCCGTTCTCTTTTGAAGAGCGAATTGCTGCTTCCGATTATTTCACACGCATAAAACGCCCTCCAAGGGCTTAAATCCGCTGCTTCCAAATACGCTTTGTCTCAATGGGACAATTGCGTCTTTTTATCAGTCACACAAGGATTTAAGTCATGAAAAGGCATCGTCTATGGGCGATGGCCCTGTTAGGAGTTATTGCATTAGCAACTCCTGCACAGGCCAAAACCGTCGAATATAATCTGGTTATCGAACGCCAGCCTGTAAATATTACAGGAAAAAGTATCGAAAAAATCACCGTTAACGGCGGCATTCCCGCCCCTGTCTTGCGTTTCAAGGATGGGGACGAAGCAGTTATACACGTCACGAACAAAATGGATCAGGACAGCTCTATTCATTGGCACGGGTTATTGCTGCCCGGTGAAATGGATGGCGTTCCTGGTTTTAACGGCTTTCCTGGCATTCCTGCCGGGGAAACATTTACCTACCGCTTTCCTCTACGCCAGACAGGCACCTATTGGTATCACGCCCATTCCGGTGGGCAGGAGCAAGAGGGGCTTTACGGCGCGATGATTGTAGATCCATCCGGTACAGATCCGATCCGCACGGATCGTGACTATGTGATAGTCCTCTCTGACTTCTCCGAGGAGCCATGGGATGACATCATAGCCAATCTTAAAAAATCAGCTGACTACTATGCTTATAATCGCGTAACGCTCGTGGACTTCTTTAAGGATGCAGAAGAGCGCGGCCTTGGCAAAGCCTGGAAAGACGCAAAAGATTGGGGCCAGATGCGCATGATGCGCACCGATCTTGCTGACGTATCAGGCTATACGTTCCTCGTGAATGGCAAATCACCGACACAGAACTGGACTGGTCTTTTTAAGTCCGGTGAACGTGTACGCCTGCGCTTTGTAAACGCCTCGGCCATGTCTTTCTTCGATGTGCGGATTCCTGGGCTAAAAATGAATGTCCTGCAATCGGACGGTCAGAATACGGAACCCCTTAAAGTCGATGAGTTCCGCTTCGCGCCTGCGGAAACCTATGATGTCGTGGTTACGCCGCAAGACGACAAAGCCTACACCATCGTGGCCGAACCCATCGACCGCACGGGCTTTGCGCTGGGCACGTTAGCCCCGCGCGAAGGCATGAAAGGCGAAGTGCCTGAACAGCGCGAACGGGCCTTGCTCACGATGGGTGATATGGGCATGCACGATATGGATGGCATGGAAATGACCCCGGAAGACATGATTAGCGGATGGAAAAAATCCGGAACGCCTCCAGGCCACAAGATGCTGGATTACGCTGATCTGCGTTACGCAGGCATCCAGAAAGACACCCGCGAACCGGAACGCACGATTGATGTACGTCTGGGCGGGAATATGGAGCGTTATATCTGGACGATGAACGGCAAGAAGTTCTCGGAACAGACCGAACCTATTCGTCTGAAATACGGCGAACGGGCACGATTGACGTTCACAAATGAAACCATGATGGCGCACCCGATGCACCTGCACGGCATGTTTGTACAATTGGAGAATGGTCAGCCCGCAGAAAAACTGCCTAACAAGCATACGGTTATCGTCGAACCGGGAAAATCATACTCCGTACTTGTAACGGCGGATGAACCGGGCGAATGGGCGTTTCACTGCCATCTTCTCTATCACATGATGTCAGGGATGATGACCAAAGTAGTCGTTGCTAAATTTGATGATGCGGACATGCCCTCCAACCCAGCACAACAGCAATCCTCTACAAAGGGAGGCTCCCATGCAAATCATTAAAACACTCACGTCAGCAACAGTTCTTTTTCTTGGCAATCTTGCTCCGGCATTCGCGCAGGATATGGGGCATGACATGGCAAAAGAACATGGCGGCGCAATCCATCACATGTTTCGTGTTGAAACGGATTATGGGTTTGGAAAAGAAAGTGGCGTTGCGTCATGGCATCTGGATGGCTGGATAGGCACGGATGAAAACAAGCTCTGGCTGAAAAGCGAGGGTGCGCGTTCAGATGGTACCACAGAAGATGCAGAGTTTTGGGCAATGTATAGCCGCAATATCTCGACATTCTGGGATGCGCAGTTTGGTATCCGTTATGACGCTAAGCCTGACACTACCGGATATGCCGTTATCGGCATTAACGGGCTGGCACCTTACTGGTTCGAGACGCAGGCACACCTGTTTATCAGCGAGGAAGGAGATGTCAGTGCAAGATTTCGGCAGGAAAACGATTTTCTGATCACACAAAGACTGATCATCGAGCCTTATGCTGAAATTAACCTGTTCGCGCAGGATGTGCCGGATCGCGGTATTGGAGCGGGAATTTCAGACGGCAAGATCGGCCTGCAAACCCGCTACGAAATCACCCGAAAATTCGCACCTTATGTGGACGTTCACTATGGCCGAAAATTCGGTGAAACCTCGTCTATCGCAAAACAAAACGGCGAAGACAAAGACGCATTTGCGGGCGCAATCGGCCTGCGTCTGATGTTCTAAAAATATTCATGATTAACCAAAGGAGAAAACCATGAAAAAATTACTTCTTACCACTGCTGCTCTGGCCATGATGGTCAGCCCGGCTTTTGCCAAAGATTTTACGGTTAAACAAGTCAGCGACCCTGCTGGCGATAAACCGTATTATTTCTCACCAAGCAATCTGACGATTCAGCCTGGAGACACGGTGACGTTTGTCAATGTACAAGACGACATGCATGACGTCATGTTTGTGGAGGTACCAAAAGGCGTTGACGAAATGATTATGAGTCCTATGAGCGAAAAAGAAGGCGATAAGTTCTCGTACACATTTACTGTTCCTGGAACTTACAAATTCCACTGCCACCCGCATGAAGCGCTTGGCATGGAAGGCACACTGATCGTCGGACAAGCTTCGAAGCCGGGTGAAACTGTCAAAATGGATCACCACAATATGGGTAAGAAAACCGATACTGCTAAAACGGCCCCGGTTAAAGGCATCCCAGCAACGGGGATAGTCAATAGCATTGATGTGGCTGGCGGCACGCTCAATATCACACATGACCCAATCAAGGTGCTAAACTGGCCAAAAATGAAAATGGTTTTCACGGCAGAAAAAGGTGTCGACCTGTCTGCTATTAAAGCAGGTGACAGTGTTACTTTTACACTGAAAGATGTGGGTGGTGACGACTATACCGTTTCAAGCATTCAGAAAAAATAAGGCAACCCAGCGCCGCGCGTGAAAATCGTGCGGCGCTTTTTTCTCTAGGAGATCAATATGAAACAGTTCATGAAGTTATTGGCAGTGCTGGCCATCATCGTGCTGCCTTTTGGCGCAGCTCATGCTGAAAGCCCCGCGCTCAAGAAAGTCGAACCGCAATTTGTCTGCATGGTCAACAACGCCGTGTTCGACAAACCGCAAATCCCCGTCGAAGTCAGCGGCAAAACCTATTATGGCTGCTGCTCGATGTGCAAGGAGCGCCTTGCTAAAGACACCAGTGCCAGAATGGCGACAGACCCTGTCAGCGGAAAAAGCGTAGACAAGGCCAGTGCGGTGATCGGTGAAGACGCGGCTGGTGCTGTTTATTATTTTGAAAGCGAAGCCAACCTTAAAGCCTATACCCCAGCTCAGAAATAAATCTCCTGAGCAAGAAACTCCTGCGTCTACCCCGGCGCAGGAGTTTTTCTACACTCGAATTTATAATCAATGTTTCCTTGACATTTATGTCGATAATTATATATTAACATGTATTCATATGTTGTTTTTAATAGCATTAATTGCGTAAACGTAGCTTCCAAGAAGGAGTAAGCCCCCATGTCAGATAATTATTATAACCTCGGTGATTTTCGCAGGGATGTCACCACGTCATCACCAGAGGCGCAACTCTGGTTTGATCGCGGCTTGGCTTGGGCATACTGCTTCAACCCCGAAGAGGCCGTCCGCTGTTTTGAAAAAGCGGCCAAGATTGATCCGGACTGCGCCATGGCGCATTGGGGTATCGCCTTCGGGTCAGGCCCGAATTACAACAAAGCATGGCGATTGTTCGACATAGCCGATATGGAGCAATCTATCGCCGTTGCAACTGCGGCACTTGATCGTGCGCGTGTTGCCGCAAACCGCAATGCTACGCCCTTTGAACGCGCATTGATTGGTGCGCTTGGCGCTCGCTTTCCCAAAGCCGTAACCCAAGACCCAATAGAATTCGATAGGCTTAACCGCGCTTATGCCGACGCGATGCGGATATTCTACAAACAGTTCTCAGACGACATCGATGCGGCGGCGCTATTTGCAGACTCCCTCATGTGCCTTAGCCCACGCGCATTGTGGGATTTGGATACGGGTGAGCCGATTGGCCCAGGTACAGTCGAGGCTCGGAGTGTTTTGGAAGATGCGCTGCCGCGCGAGGGCGGTGATAAACATCCGGTGCTTAATCACCTTTATATCCACCTCATGGAAATGTCGCCTTATCCGGAGATTGCCTTGCCAGCGGCTGACCGTTTACGCCGCCTCTCGGTTGATGGTGCGCATCTGGCGCATATGTCGACGCATATCGACAATGCCTGTGGCGACTGGAGGCGTGTGATTGACTCTAATCTCGATGCTGTTGCTGCAGATGAACGCTATTTCGGGCGAGAGAAGGACATTGGGGCTTGGTATAATGTCTACCGCGTACACAATCTCATGGTCGGTTCATACGGCGCGATGATGGCTGGGCGGTCACGCGAAGCACTGTTTATGGCCGGACGCCTCAAAGAAGTGCTAACCCCTGAGCTTCTCCAAATCCCAAG
>Ga0208837_1000078_pt1 | contig 16372 bp, 20 predicted proteins | sample DeeseametaMP0327_FD_184214 | JGI IMG/M metagenome (GOLD analysis project Ga0208837, IMG submission 184214) | Marine microbial communities from the Deep Atlantic Ocean - MP0327 (SPAdes) | ecosystem: Environmental > Aquatic > Marine > Oceanic | place: East of Recife, Brazil, South Atlantic Ocean...
GCTCATCTATAGGAAGTGCGCACAGCGAAAACATACGGCCCTGTGTTTCATAATTAATGATACCGTGTTTCGTTAGAGTAATTTTTGGCCAACGCATGACAATGCGTTCATAATACTCTTGGACAGAATGATCGTATTGAGCGAGGACAGAAGCCAGCTGCTTTTTTGTCCTCTTACCTCCATGTAGCAAAAGCTTTTTAATGACCGCGGGCTGATAAACGTCAGTCATAGACATCTTTTTGGTAAGAAAATGAATTAAATCGGGTTTTTCCATATTGGACATGATAGCTATCTCGCTTTAACCGAACAACCGTGCGAAGAACCCTTTCTTTTCACTATTTAAAAGCTTTTCCTGCTGGCTTTTTAATTCATTAATAACTGTTTCGAGATCGCTGAATTTTTGCTCATGTGATTTTTCCTTTTCCTCGATCTTGTCTTTTTCAGATCGCTGGTCGGTGAGCATGAGCGTCAGCCGGTCTTTTTGTTCTTCGGCTTTTATGCGCTGCTCTTCTGTTTTTTCAAGGCGAGAGCGGAGATCTCCAATTTGGTCTGAGAGCTGTTTGCGTTCTCTTTCTCGCTCTGTCTCAAGACTTTTGAGTTTTTCGCGCATCAACTCCAATTCTGTTGAGACATTATCACTGTCTTGATTTGTCTCACCTTTTTTCTTTTTGGCTTTCTCGGCCTTCTCAACGTCTTCTAGAGTTTTGAGTTGATCACCATAGACGCGAACCAGCTCGGCCACATCTATGACCTTATTTCCCTTATCGTCTTGCTCGGTAGATATGGATTTTTCATCAATATGACGATAGAAAGTAGCGCGGGAAACGCCAACCATTTTAGCTGCTTTGGAAACAGATACTTTATTTGCACTCATTTTCTCACCTCGTCGCATGAGACATCTCTGCGACATTTGTATTACTTTCTCACAGTATAAAGAAATTTTTTAAGAAAAAAATCTTTATTACCAAAAATCAGATTCGCATTGTGAGTCAAACTAGGGTGTTCAAAACTGTCTTACTTATCCACATGAGACTGTGCATAAGAGAGTTACGAAAGTGTCTCAACTTTTATTACATTTGTAAAACTGTTTTCTATCAAGGCATACAGAGGAACTTAATGAGGATTACAGCCTGTCTTATCTTGTCTAATGAGAATGTTACGTTGTGGATAATGAGACAGTATGATAGATTTTTTATAAGAGATTCAGAATCAGTTAATGATTTTGGGTTTCTGGCACCGCAATTTCCATCCGGAGATTGCAGCTATGTCCCCGCCCTAGGCGGTGCAAGCCGTCAATATCAGGGCAATTTTAACCGTTGAACCAATAATTAGAAAGGAGAAAGCTTAATTTAGAACCCAGATAAGCAAAAACCGCTGTTGGCGCAGCGGTCTAGCTAAATAAATCAGCGATATATTCTTATTTCGTACTCTCAATATACCGCTGAACGAATCAGGACGCAAGTGAAAAATGTGTTTTTTCGCGACCCTTTTTTGCGGCCTAGTTTCAGGGATTTCTAATGGCTTAAATGAAACATGCAGATATTAGATATTAATTCGCCAAGTGCATTTGGCGGACGGGTAAGCTCACCCAAATTTCGGGCCGGCTTACAGGATTTGGATGAATATATTGGCCTTGAAGAAGATGTTGATCGCTTCAAAGCCCTTAAACTCGTAAAGATGGCCGGTAAGGATGCAGGGTTTTCTGCCGAATTGGTTGAGCTTTTAGAGTATTATGTGATCCGAACAGATGAAGCCGACTGGAAAGAAGGCTCTCAGCCGATCAATTACCAGAGCGTTACCACAACTGCACAAGATCTGGACATCTCAGAGAGACAAGTGAGAAACCGTGAGAAAGCTCTTCATGCACTTGGGGCGCTTAGCTGGCAGGATTCAGGTAATTTCAAACGCTATGGCATGAGAGATCGTGAGACACGAGAAATTCAGTATGCGTTTGGTGTTGATTTATCTCCCCTTGCCTCTTTGATGCCAGTTCTGGAGGCAAAGGTGGCCGCAAAGCAAGCAGCTAAAGCCAAATGGAACGAAACCAAGCGTAAAATTTCGGCTTATAGAGCGCGGATAAGGGCTTTGATCGCTGAGGCCGGCCATTACGATGAGCTCGATGAGATGCTGCTTCATATCACTTACGAATATGAGAAAATATCATTTTCTATCCGCACCTATCATGCCCAAAGTGATCTAGATGATCTTCTTGGTGAGCATAAAGCGCTATATGAAGCTATGTATCAAGCTTTGGAAGGGGTTGCTCAAGCTGAGGATAAGTCTTCTTTTTCTTGTGATACTTCCGCCACGGACGAAACTGATTTCCCCCACATACAATGTACAAACTTTCAAACATCTAATAAATTAGATTACAGTAACCGTTCCGGTATTAGCCTTCAGGAAGGCGTAGCGGGTTCTACTGAGACCAATAACAAACATACAGCATGTGGAGATATCGCTAAAGAGCAAGAAGCTGAATCCAATAAAATAGCTGAAACTATCAGCAAAATTACATGGAAACAGGTTCTCAATGCTTGTTCCGATCGTTTTAAAGAAAGGATACCTTTGCATGAGCGACCATTGTCCTGGCAGGATCTAACTGATGCAGCTCATGGGCTTCTTCCCACTTTGGGCATCCACAAATCTGCGTGGTGGGAGGCTTGTTCAACATTGGGCCGGACTGGTGCTACAATTTGCATCATGATTATTGATCAAAAAATGCAGGATTCGTCCAATCCGATCAGAAGCCCCGGCGGATATTTGCGAGAAATGACCGTTCGTGCCCAGAAAGGCGAATTGAACCTACAAGGCTCGATTTTCGGGCTTTTAAAACGAAGCGAGGAAAGTAAAGATGCATAAAATCATTCCCCTGCTCTCGGTTTGCGGTCTGGTTATCTTGGCCTTGGTTTTTGCCGCGCATGATGGGCAGGCACAAAATCAGCTTTCCGTTGTCATTGATCATTTTACGGATGGCGACAGCTTCACAATTCGTGGCCAAAAAGTAAGGCTGTGGGGCATTGATGCACCGGAATACTACCAAAATTGCACAGATGCGGCAGGCCAAGAATATCAGTGTGGTAAGCAGGCGCGCCAATTTTTTGAAAATTTGGCTGTGTCTCATGCAATATCATGAAAGCCGCCAAGCGAGAGAGCCGTATTGTAGCGAAATGCTTCCTTGATGGTACCGATATTGCCGGTGAGATTGTTAAAGCCGGCCATGCGATTGATTATACCTATTTCAGTGATGGGTTTTATAAATCTGATGAGCGTGCGGCGAAATCAGCGCAGAAAGGCCTTTGGCAAGGGACTTTTACAGAGCCTTATCAATGGAGAAAGCAAAATAAACGCTAATATTGGCTTCTCTCGTGTCCTTCAGCCATAAAAACCGTGTCATGTTACGCTGAAGACGCCCAGATCGAGTGCTACTTGAGAAATAATAAACCATTTTGCAAATATAAAAGTTTGTTTTATAATTTATAAAAGATGGATTTATAACTACAGGATTTGAAAATTCAATGTCACATATCAAAAGACACACACGACATAGACTTCTAAAGGCATTAAATGTCAGCCCTGTCGTGTTTTTAAATGGTCCGCGACAGGCTGGCAAGAGCACATTGGTACAATCCATTGCCAAGAAAGATTACCCAGCCGAATATGTGACTTTTGACAGTACAACACAAATGGCCGCCGCCGCCAACTCTCCTGAGAGCTATTTGAAAGAGCGTAAAGGTGCCTTAATCATTGATGAAGTTCAGCTTGTTCCGGAGATTTTCAGAGCCTTAAAAATTGTCGTGGATGAATTGAGACTGGAACAACCAAAACTCAAAGGGCGTTTTCTGCTCACCGGATCAGCCAATATTATGGCCTTGCCGAAATTATCAGATCCTTTGGTTGGTCGTATGAGCGTTTTAACGCTCTATCCCTTGGCCGCGTCAGAAGCCTTGGCCGGCGACGGTAATTTTATCGAAAAGCTTTTTAACAAAGAATTTGAGCCAGACTCTGCCAAATATAAACTGGCCGAGGTTATGCGCCTAGCGACCTATCCCGAAATTTCAGGTTCACAAAAACTTGAGCGTACAACCTGGTTTGATGGTTATCTGACCACTATTTTACAACGAGATGTCCGCGCTCTCGCTGAAATTGAAAAATTAAGCACGCTACCTAATTTGCTTCGCATTTTGGCCAATCGTGCCGGCGGTTTGGTTAATGATGCTGATATTGCAAGGGATGCCGGTTTAAATCCTGTGACATCACGGAATTACAAAACCTTGCTTAAAATGCTGTTTCTGACTTTCGAGCTGGCGCCCTGGTCGCGCAATATTGGAAAACGTCTCGTCAAATCCCCAAAAGGTTATATGAACGATACTTTGCTCTTATGCCATCTCATACAGTATGAGCTCAGCGATCTTGAGAAAAACAGGCCGGAGCTTTTTGGGCATGTCCTTGAGAATTTTGTTGCAACCGAACTTCTCAAGCTTATGACATTTCAAAATGAGAAGATGGAATTATACCATTTCAGAACCAGTGATAATAAGGAAGTTGATTTTGTCTTGGAAAAATCCAACGGGCAATTAGCTGCGGTTGAGGTTAAACAGCGCGATAGTGTCTCAAAAGCTGATTTTAAAGGTCTGGAAGAGCTTCAGCGTTTAGCAGGTCATGATTTCATATGCGGAATAGTCTTGTATCGTGGTCGTGATGTTGTTCCGTTTGGCCAAAATCTATGGGCAGTGCCTGTGAGCAATCTTTGGCTTTAAATTAACCTATAGATTAATAAATCTGTCGAAAAAATAACCTGTAAGTTAATTTTATGCTTTGAGGCTAAGCAAAGAAACTTGTAATTCAGGCTTACAAAAGACTTCAAGATTAAATACGTGTCTTTCAAAATAAGAAGGATGCAATACAAATTGATATGCCAGCGGTTATCTTTCCTGATAAAGTTTCAGTCTCACGCCGGTTTCATCGGCTTCATTTGGATCCATGAAAGCATTTGTTTCGGTGAGCTGGTGTCGCGCTTCTTCAAAATTATGCCAATCAAGGCTTCTTGTATATTTTTGAGCAAAGTCGAGTGTTCGTATCAGCGGATCTGTTAGGCCGTTATGGGTCAGCGCCTTGAGTGAAGAGAGATAATTGCTTCTATAGACTGTTGGAATAATTATTTTTTCTTCATCGGCCGCAACCAGCTCCGCGTTCATCATAATCCGCGCCGCGCGCCCGTTACCATCTGTAAAAGGGTGTATCTCGCTAATCAAGAACATCATAAAAATAGCCCGGTAAAGAGGCACGTTTAGTGATTGGTATATCTCGAACCCTTTTTCTAGTGTGCCTTCTACCAGTTCAGGGGCAACAAAGAGGCTTGAACCAGCCTGATTATTTTTGATTTTATATGCACCGGGATGTTTATCAGGACGGAGTTCCATAAAAACCGCGTGACGGCTTTTTAGTAATTGAGATAATTCTTCCGCTGAACCAGGTAATCTGCTCATTTCCGTAGTATCGGAAACAATCCTGAATGTTCCTAAAACATCATGGGCGTCTTCCGGCCGATCATTCGGGATGCGACCGTTGAAGACAATATCAACGGCTTCATTAATTTCAAATTCTGTGCCCTCAATGAAGTTGGAGAAATAAGCCTCAAAAAAGGACAAATTGGTGTTGGCCTGTGAAGTAGTTTCGCGCGCGCGGCGGTGTATCGGGGCTGAGGCTTTTAAGGCTTCAAACAATTTGATGAATTTTTCCAGCCTGACAGGGTCAAAGGGCATCCCCCCTTTACGGGCTTTACCAAGATCACTTTTCATTTCTGCGTCGCGCGTTCCAAGCAGTGATCCGATCAGCTCGTCCAGTTCCTTAAATTCTTTTTCCGCGTCCAGCTTTTTAGTCAATGTGCGGGCTTCATCCCGAATAGCATTCACTCCGGCATGACCGCTTTGTCGCAAGATGCGGTCAAGGCGTTCTTCAATTTCTTTTCGGGACAAGGTGCGGGAGGTATCGCCCCCGCGCGCGCGGGATACGCGCATATTTTCAAGATAAGCCCGGCCGGTTGAGGATAGATGAACCCCGCCTAAAAAAGGCTTGTCTGTTTCCAAGCCCCCTACTCCTGGTCTTGGTTTGAAAGTAATTCCTGGTAGAGCGGTTTCTCGTTTTTTCTTCGAAACGATAAACACCGAGCCATCCGTAGAAGGCTGATTTTCTATGGCGGTGCGGTCGGCAATCAGAGCATCGGGGTAATAATCCTTGAGCAAAAAATACCAATTTCGTCTTACGATACTTTCCGGCGCCTCTTCCAGATTCTTTGTGTAAAGCCTTGAGCCGAGTTTTCGCAGTTTTCCTGATTTCACAGCTTCGCTTACCAATGCCGAAATTTCGGTATTGGAGACAAATACTTCCGGCAGTTCATCAAAAAAAGTGGGCATTTAAAATCCTTATTTGCCGAGTTTATTGAATTTTTGGGGTTTAAGAAAGAAATAATTTGAATTTTTGGGGTTTAATTGCATAGTTGGCGCGCGACATCTGAAAGCCAAGCGTTTTTAATATAGCGGAGATTGTGCCTGATTCTGTTTTTATCCGTATCGGACAGAATGCTTGCACATTTTTTGATCATTGTCGTGGTCACATGCTTTTTTCCCAGATAATCGAGGGCTTGCAGTGTCAGGGTTACGGGATCGTCCAGATGATGCAAAGCGGCTGGAATATGAGAGGAAACAAGCCGAATTGAGCGGTTTTTCATTGGAATGCTTTTGCTTTTGCCTGTTGTAGAATACACGATCTTGCCTGGAACTTGTGTACTTAGGCCCAAAAGGTTGGCTGCGGCCGCACCGGATTGGGCGATATTATCGCCAGATTGGCGCGCAACCGCTTGAGCGATCCCTTTTACATCTGGTGATAAGATACCAAGGCGGGCATCAATCTTTGGAAAATCATATAATCCGCGCTGAATACGGCGAATATCACCATCCTGAACAAGACGGTATAAAATCACATCCACATTACTGCGTGATGCTAAATCGACAAAATCCTGCGGCGTAAAGACCCATCCACGGCCTTTCCGCTTAATTCTGTTCATAATTTTTTGCGCTGTAGATAGCATTTTTATCACCTCAATATGTAAGATAATAGCATATATTAATCTTACATTCAATTAGTTAATAATCTATGTATGGCAAGGGTTTTGATAGGTTTTAATTAGCCCCCTTCGGGCCGATTTAACAAGACCTTCGCTGACGCTCACCTTCGGCGGACTTGCCGGTATCCCCACCTTTCCGCGGCTTCGCCTTGTGCAAGGCGGGTGATCCCCCTCCGGCAAGTCCGGGTCATGGTTTAAATCTCCCCCGCTTTCGTGCCGCTACGCGGCTCATAGGAAAGAAGTGCAACACGCACTTTTAACTAAATCAGCGAAAGGAAAAAACTATGACTTACACAAAACTACCAATCACGAAAATTCAGGTTTCGGATGCTAACCCTCGCAAAGCCTTTGATGAAGACTCAATTCTGGGCTTGGCTCAATCCATTAAAACGGACGGTTTGCTTCAAAATTTGATTGTCGGAAAAGCCAAAGGTAAAAAGAAATTACACCCTATTATCTGCGGTGAACGCCGTTTTCGGGCTATAAGCCATTTGGTTGAAAATGGCGATTTTCCCAAAAATTACGAGGTTACTGTTGAAATTAAAGACGACCTCGATGCCGATACGGCTTTGCGAATTGCCACAATGGAAAACATCCATAGGCAAGACCTTACACCATTGGAGGAAGCACAAGCGCTAACAAAACTGGTTCAGGACGGTGAAAAACTTGATGATATTGTCGCTCAAACAGGATTAAGCGCACATACAGTCAGACGTCGCCTTGTTCTCATGCAGTTAAGTGAGACAGTCAAAGAATGTCTTGAGACAGGTGAAATTACCCTTTCACAGGCAGAAGCATTGAGTGTTGGCACATTTGAGGAGCAGGAACGCTGTCTCAATATGGCTAAATCAGGTTATTGGGATGCCGAAGATATTAAAGACCGTATTCTGGGCGATCTTCCTACCCTCTCTATGGCTATTTTTGAGCGTGAGCTTTACACAGGTGAGTATACAACCGACCTTTTAGGCGAGGATGATAACACCTATTTCAATGATGCAGAGCAATTCTTTGAACTGCAAAAGCAAGCGGCGGAAGAACTAGCAGAATCCTATCGTGAGAAAGCCGATTGGGTGGAATTTGTTGAGAGCTATTTCAGTGCTTGGCAGTATGGCCGCGCCGAAGAAGGTGAGACAGGAGGCGTTATTGTTTCGTTATCGGCAAGCGGTGCTGTTGAAGTCCATGAAGGGCTTATCAAAACCAAGGCTGATGAAGGTACAGCAAATAGCCTTAAAGTGAAGCCTAAAGCCACTTACCCTACTCCGCTACGCCGTTATATGGCCATGCATAAAAGTATCGCGGTTCAATCGGCTTTGATTGAAAACCCAAGGGTTGCGAAACAGCTTGCTGTCGCAAACAAGCTATATCGTTTCAAAAACCATGATTGTCTGTCCTATTTCGAGCAGGAAGAGACAACCTCCCCTGCCCTCGCAATTATCAATGAACAGGCAAAGGCTTTATTGGCGCATTTCGGCCATGACTCCGAAGACGCTACATGGCGCGATTTGGGTTATCTTTTCAACTATGACCTAGAAGATGCCTATAAAGCTGTCAAAGACTTATCGGATGATGTTTTAGAAAGCCTTTTGGTGACACTGGATGCCTTGGAATTCGGGCAATTATTCTGTGATCAGCTTGATACTTATGAAGGCAGCATCTTCAATCAGGTTGCCCAGGATTTGCGTGTTGATATGCGGAATTACTGGCGACCAGATGAAGCCTTTTTGAAACGCCGTAACAAGGTGCAATTACAGCAGATTGTTACCGAGGCAGGGTGCTTTCAGAAATTCGGCAATGTTGCAGGATATAAGAAAAAAGAACTTGTGACCTCAATGAGCAAACATTTTCAGCACGTTCTTACACTTGAAAGCCCCAGTGAAGACGAATTGAAAGCAACATTCTGGATTCCAGAAGCTATGGCTTTCCCTGCGATTGACCCTGATGTGAAGCAGGTCGAGCAGGATGAAACCTTGGACGATACAGCCGAGGATTTCAAAGAGGCCGCTTAATTCTACCAATTTGCCGCCCGAAATATCGGGCGGCTTTTCTTTTTTAGGAATTCACCATGAGCATTCAAGAATTTATTAGAGACTTATCACGTTTAGACCCTTCAAAATCTTCATCCGAAAAATTCAGGGATTTTTGTGAACTGGCCTTTTGCGCCTATGCAAAATTGACAGCATCCCCAGATCGCGCCGAAAACCTTGAAGAGCGTTATATGAATATCGTTCAAACATATCGTGATAAAGACACGATTAGAGCATATCCCCGTCTTATGGCTATGGTTTGGCGCGGTGTGATGGACGGACAAGACTTTCTCGGACAGGCCGCTGCTGAATTAAATGCACTTGATGCTAAAACAGGTCAGTTTTTTACACCAATGCCCGTGTCGAGAATGATGGCAATGATTGGATTACAAGGCGCAGAGACTGCCATCAAGGAAAAAGGCTTTATTACCCTGAATGAGCCTGCATCGGGCGCAGGCGGGATGATATTAGCTGCCGCGAGCATTATAAAAGAAATGGGCTATGACCCCTCCTCCCATCTAATCGTGAGCGCACAAGATATTAGCCAGCTTGCTTATCAAATGTGCTTTTTGCAACTGACATTTGCAGGAATCCCCGCCCATGTGGAGCGTTGCAATAGTCTGTCTATGGAGTCTTTCGACGCTTCTTGGACACCGGCCACGCTTGCCTTTTACAGGCAGCATGGCCGTCTTTTTTGATCTTGGCTGTATCCGTCAAGACCTCCCTTCGGGCCGCTAAAGCGCACAAAAACGGTATCCCCGCCTTTCCGCGTCTTCGACTTGTGCAAGGCGGGTGATCCCCCTCCGTTTTTGTGGGTCGTGACTGCTCCAGCCGCTTCTTAAGCCGTTTCACGGCACTTCTAGGAAAGAAGTGCAACACACATTTTAAGGAGAAAAGAAGATGAAACGCACCGATATTTACCAATCCGTTACTGACACAATCATTGAAGCCTTGGAGCAAGGTTTATCAGGTGACTTTGAATTACCTTGGCATGGTTGTGGAGGTGTTCCCCAGAACGCCCGCACGGGAAATTATTATCACGGTATCAATGTGCCTTTGCTATGGGCGCACCAGATGAAAAGCGCCTATTCAAGCGGAACATGGGCAACTTATAAACAATGGCAGGATATGGGCGCACAGGTAAAAAAGGGCGAGAAAGGCCGCCAGATTGTTTTTTGGAAATCCATAGAAGTCGAGCCAACCGAAGACAATGAACAGCGCGAGCAAATTATGTTTGCCAAATATTCAACTGTCTTTAATGCCGATCAGGTTGATGGATATACCCTGCTCCAAGATGATTTTGAGCCGAATGATATACAGGCTATTTCTGCGGCAGACCAGCTCATTGAAGCATCAGGCGCAGATATTCGTTTTGATGAACGCCGCGCCTATTACAGCGTATTAGAGGACTTTATCAACCTGCCCAGCCCTGAATTTTTCAAGGATACGTGCGGCTCTACAGCTACGCAGAATTACTACAGCACGGCATTTCACGAGCTTGTCCACTGGACAGGCGCGGAAAAACGCCTGAACCGTGAGCAGAAGCATAAATTTGCTTCAAAAGACTATGCTTTCGAGGAATTGGTCGCAGAACTTGGCGCCGCCATGCTTTGTGCATCTACAGGCGTAGAGTCAAGCCCCAGAGAAGATCACGCCATTTATATACAAAACTGGCTGAAAGCCTTGAAGGACGACAAGAAGTTTATCTTTTCGGCCAGCTCACAGGCACAAAAAGCCGCCGATTATCTCTTTTCTTTCACCAATCAAGATTAACCCAAGACAAAAGGCAGGGGGAAAGCCCCCTGCCCCTTTAATGAGGAGCAAATTATGACTTATCTCGTATTTATCGACACGCAATCAGGCGAAAAAACACATTCAATCTGGAACAACCGCGAAGACTGTAAACACCAAGTCGATGTATTGAACGGCGCAGGATATCTGGCTTGGTGGGAATTTATACCCGCCGCCCTGAATGCCCCAAACGGCCAGTATCTTGTTTAACCCCCCTACTCTCAATTTTTAAATGGAAAATATCATGCAACAGACACAAACTATAACATGGGATGAAATCGAAATTGCTAATGCGCGCGCGGCTGAATTTTTGGCCGCCGAGATAGCCGAGACGGAAGACGAAGCCTTCTCTATGGCAATATCGGATTATGAAGTCATAGAATGGGAATTCGAAGATTTTAAGGAACAGCTTAAAACCATTCTTGACGATATTTCGCCCGAAGGCTTTTTCTATGTAGAAGGCCGGAATATGGGCTGGAGACGACTATCAGGCCATGCGGAGATAAAGGCAGATAGTGCAGAATCCTATATTGAAAAAGCCTTCCCTAAAACATCGGAATGGACGTTTCGGGGCGTTTACACCCCTTCCAATAAGTCTTTGGATTATACGCTTTATCATCATGACGCGCCTACTGGAGAGTTTTATACTGTCATTGCAAATTCGGCATAAGGCGTGAAAAGGAGTAAGTAGGATTTTCTTTACCCTTTCATATATAAAAGAGTAAGTGCGGAAGTAAAGAGTTAGCGAAGATAACACAATGGTAAAACCCTACTTACACTTGAAGGTATTTCACTAAGACGGTAAGACCTTACTTCTCTAAATAGCTAGAATGGTATTTCACTAAGACGGTAAGACCTTACTTCTCTAAATAGCTAGAATGGTATTTCACTAAGACGGTAAGACCTTACTTCTCTAAATAGCTAGAATGGTACTTTACGAAGATGGTAAGTCACTATATACTCTAAATGGTAAGTCACTATCTCTTCACGAGAACACCTGCCGACTTACCATCAAGAATAAGTCACTACTTCACACCTTTGTTCAAGGAGCTTAAAAAAATGTCATATATTATCGCTATATCTAGCTCAAAAGGCGGCCCCGGCAAAACAAACACGGTTGCCAATCTTGCCGATTATTGGGCATTGAAGGGTAAAAAGGTCGCCTTGCTCGACTCTGACCCGAATAAAAATCTTTCCAAATGGTACAACAAAAAAGCCCTTGAGGATGCGTTTGCAGGGGTGAGCCTTCAAACCTTGGAGGATGAAGAGCAGATTATTGATGCCGCGGAAGCTGCCGCGCAGGAACATGACATTGTTTTGATTGATGTGGCCGGCGTGCGGAGTAGGGCGCTTTTATATGCTGCCGGCATTGCCGATCTGGTGATTGTTCCCGCGCAACCTTCCGAAGACGATATTGATGAAGCAATCAATACTATCGAAGCTGTGAAGAGCGCAGGGAAGCTTGCTAAGCGCGATATTAAATACCGCGTTCTGCTCTCACAAACCCGTAAAGGCACGATTGTTTTGGAACATGCGGCCAAGCAGTTTGAGGAGATTAACAATATCCAGATATTCCGCACGACTATCGGGCAACGCGAAGCCCATAAGCAGGCGCGTTTTTATGGCACGACCGTTATGCGCTCTGACCCGAAAAGTGCGGCCGCCTTGGATTTCACCAATCTAGGGAAAGAGCTTGATAAGCTTTTAAAGGAACAGGCCAAGCTACAACAGCAAGCCGCATAAAGAGAGAAGTCTTTACTTCTGTACTTCTCTATTTAATCATTTACGAAAGGGATTATCATGGCAAAACCTAGTTTAAAAAATCTTCCGAATGTCAGCACTGAGAACCGTAATACCGGTGAGCTGAAAAAACGTTTGTCTGAAGGGGCAAAGGAATATCCGAGCCTGAAAGTCGAGAAAAAGAAGGATGCTACCAAGAAGCGCAAGAAATCTTCTTTATCCATGCCCGAATATGTCTGGGATCTTCTTTGGGATGCAACAAAAGAGAATAGGGAGCCTCAAGGTGTTATTGTTATGCGCGGTTTGAAGGCTTTGGGTTTTGAGATTGACGAAACCGATCTGGTGGATGCCCGGAAGACCCGCTAGGGGCAGGGCGTTCCCTTGTGCTTTGACAAGCTAAAGGTCAGGCTCTATTCACTAACCAGCTCCAAGCGGCCAAGGCCACTTAGTGCTGCTAAGCTCACCGAACCTCGGTTGCCCGAGTTTCGGCCAAAGGTCACGATCCTTAACGCATTTATGGCGAGGCCATTCCTGATAGGAATGGTCTTTTGTTTTTAAAGAGGCCGCTTCGGCCCGATTATCAAGACCTTCGCTTCGCTCACCTTCGGCGGATTTGCCGGTATCCCCACCTTTCCGCGTCTTCGACTTGTGCAAGGCGGGTGATCCCCCTCCGGCAAGGCCGGGTCATGACAATCTCCTCCCGCTTTAAGCGACAGATTCCTGTCGCCTCGAAAAAAGTATGTTTCGAGGCGCAATTTAAAAGGAAAAGGAGATCGCTATGACTGACAAACACACACAAACACTTAACGGCAACCGTCGTATCACACTACAAGAGCAAGATTTGAAGAATTTTTGCGGTACGGAAGTCTGGTACAGATACCCAGCCTTTAAAGCCTATCTTTATACTGAAGGCGTTCAATATGTTGCAGAACATGGTGAAGCTTATTGGCTGTTGGATAAGATCTTTGCCTGTCATGCCTGTGTTCCGAGATTATCAGGTGAGGATTTTTGCAGTTGGGAGCTGAAAAAGAATGAAGACGGGCAGGGGGCACGGCTAATTTGCACCGATGGCAATTACAACGAGCTTTATGCTGAAAATATTCTGTACACTGATTTTCCATTACAGAGCATCAAATTCTATTGTGTGAACGATGTCCTGTTGCTCCCCAGTGAATATTAAGGGGAGGGCAGGGCATGACACAGTTTGATTATTCCAAATTCAAAACCGATATAAACCTGACCCAGTATGCCGCGCATCTAGGCTATGAGATAGACCGTAAGAAAAGCACACGCTCATCCATAGCCATGCGAAAAGACAGCGATAAAGTTATAATTTCAAAGCGTGGTAATCTTTGGGTTTATTTTTCAGTCACAGACGATGATGACAACGGCACAATTATTGATTTTGCTCAAAAGCGCACTCATAAAAGCATGGGTGAAATAGGCCGCGACCTTCAAAACTGGATTGGCGGCGGTGTCTTATTGCCAGATGCAAAAAGTTATGTGCGTGAGGTTGCCCCACAGGAATATGACCCCGCCCGTATCGGGGGAATTTTCAAATCTCTAAAACCTGTCCATAAGCATCGTTATTTGGCCAGTAGAGGGCTTACAGATGCCCTTTTGACAGATAAACGGTTTGTAGGGCGCGTTTTTACAGACCGCTATCAGAACGCCGCATTTCCGCATTTTAAGGGCGGGCAGGTTTGCGGGCTTGAATTGAAAAACCATGATAAAGCCCTTTTTGTCAGAGGAAGCGAAAAAACACTATGGCGCTCTTATGTTTTCAAGGATGACAATACGCTGATTTTGGCAGAAGCCGTCATAGATGCTTTAAGTTATCATGCGCTATATCATAGAGAAAAAGCTGTCTATGCTGCTACAGGGGGTGGGTTATCGCCAGAGCAGGGAGAAATTATTACGGCTTTCATCTGCGATTTTGAAGCTCTGGAACACATTATCATTATTCCCGACCATGACCAAGGCGGCGAAAAGTTTGAAAAGCGCATCCGTGAAGCCATCGAGTTATCGAGCTTTAACGGATTGTGTGAAACGCACAGGCCCTGCCTAGAAGGGCAGGACTGGAACGATGTTTACAAGGATACGCTCGAAAAAACTGGAAAAATTATGCATATATGATACAATAATTGTATTATTTATGCTTTAAAACTGTTTTGTGGAGGTAAAAATGCCCAATATTGATTTAGGTGATCCTTATGAATCCTACGTCAAAGGTTTAATTGGATCAGGATTATACAGCACTTATGCCGAAGTGGTTAAGGATGCTTTACGCCTTCACATGAATAATGAAACACCTTCAAAGCAAATGGCTTTTATTCATAGCGCCATTTTGGAAGGGGAGGCCGATATTCAAGCCGGTCGCACGAAAAAATATTCGCCCAAGATGCTGGATAGTATGACAGAGGACGTTTTGAAAGAAGATGTCTGAAAACTACCAAATCGAATTTTCTGCGCGCGCAGAAAAAGATTTCAAATCCATTCAGCGATACACGCTCAAGACCTATGGTGAAAAGCAGGTCTGGATTTATACAGGGATGCTGAAAGAAGATTTACGAAAACTCGAAGAAAACCCGAAATTATATGGCCATGTGCGCCCCGATATTCCCCAGATCTATCGAGCTTACAAAATTGGCGAACACAGTCTGATTTATCGTATCGAAGACCAAACTGTTTATTTGATAGCGATATTACATGGCAGCATGGATTTCACCTCTCAACTCAAAACCTAGCTTTTTACTGTTCTCAATAATACTGACGATTCTCCTTATGAAGAATCATCGACCAAACTTATGCCTTTCAAGATTGGGCAATTTAACTGACCTGCCTTCGCCTATGCTTCAAGAATAAATTTCCCCTTTTCGCATTCGCTCAAATTCCTCGCGGTAACAAATTTATTCTGTGACGCGTCGAAGCCGGCCAGTGAATTTTATGCCATCAGAAAGGGCAATATGGGGTTGCTCTAGTGATAAACAACAAAAGGAAAATACAATGTCAATTATAGCGAATATGAAAAAACAAGAGAATGGAAGTTTTGAAGGAAAACTGAAAACGGCGACCTTAAATGTTCATCTCAAATTGCAGCCTATCGGTGATGCTGAAGCAAATGATAATAAGCCTGATTTCAGAGCCAAAATCGGAAGCTTCGAAGCAGGGGCAGGGTGGAATAAGATTAGCGATAATCAAAATCCATACATCTCCGTTCAGATTGATGCACCGGAATTCCCAAATCCGATTTACGCCAATCTGGTTCAAAAAGACGACCAGTATATTTTGATCTGGTCCCGCCAAAACTAACTCAAATTAGCCCCGCTAACTGCGGGGCTTTTTCTTGTTCGAAATGCGCTCTTGTTGGAAAGGATGAGGGCGTTTCTTGTGCTTTGAATTTACAGCAATGCACAGCTTGGAGACAGGGTAAAGCGATAGCGAATAGGGCAGAGTTTGTATGAGATAGTGAAGAGGGGTTGTTAGATATAAGATTAATACAAGATAAAAGATATAAATTATATTTATATGAACATACTGTTATTGTTGTATAAATTACACTTTAAATATACTTGTTATAAGTTTAAATAAGTTGTATAGTAATAGGGCGTAAAATTGAGATTTTATGAGAGCTTGGAAAGCGAAGTTGATGTTTTTAGATCGGATCAGTGGGGAGAATTTTACTGCGAGCGAT
>Ga0208837_1000080_pt1 | contig 16206 bp, 18 predicted proteins | sample DeeseametaMP0327_FD_184214 | JGI IMG/M metagenome (GOLD analysis project Ga0208837, IMG submission 184214) | Marine microbial communities from the Deep Atlantic Ocean - MP0327 (SPAdes) | ecosystem: Environmental > Aquatic > Marine > Oceanic | place: East of Recife, Brazil, South Atlantic Ocean...
GGTCATGCCGGGCAGTGTGAAGCCTTGCTCTGGGCCTACAATGTGGACAATACCTTGACGCTGATCGTGAAGGTCAAAAAGTTCAACACCAAATTCTTCACAATTCTTCGCAAGTGTTTCAACCTGAATACGGCTATCTTCTTGCTCTATCGGTTGGCTGCGATCTGTTGTTGGTACATTGTGATCCATAACGGCCAGTGTTTTATCAATGCAGCGAACAGAACGGCCAGCCATTCTCAAGCCTTCGAAAGCCTGTGGGCTTGTGACTTCATGCACAAGGTGACGATCAATATAAATAAGGCAGGTACCGTTATCCTGCTGCTCAACAATATGCTCGTCCCAGATTTTTTCAAATAATGTGCGTGCCTTAGCCATGGCGCTTTACCCTTTCTTAAATCGGATGAAATATAATCATAGTGCAATCAAAAACACAAGAACTCACACGTGATAAAGACATAAAAACAAAGGGAAATATATGTGTGAGTGTCTTTATTTTCAAATATTAATATAGCGTTTTTTGTTTCGGGTAATATTTATGTTCGTGAGGTAATTTATAGCTTTTCGTACATAATAAATTAGCACTTTATATGCAGAAAATATTCAATTAAATCAATGTTGTAAATAAAAAATTAAATCGTCATTTTTTTCTTGCTGCATTGCGAAAAATGTGACTTATAAGGATATACAAAAAATAAAGAAAAGCCAAAAGGAGTAGGGAAATGTCCAGAAAAGTAGAAACACCATTATTGCAAAAAACTGACAATATTATGACTGAGTTCGAATTTAGAAAAAGTGCGGACTCTGAAGGTAATTACGTAGAAATGATAGCAGGTAGTGCAGGTGGTAGTGGTTTTGCTATGCCGGTAGCAATTCTTAGAAAAGAAGTGTAATACAGCATAAAATAAACTCTTGAGTAAAAATTAAAAAGCCCAGCGTTTGCCGGGCTTTTTCTAATTCGTATTCATGAAAATGAGTGTGGAGGCTATATTTATTCGCCGCCTTCAGTATTTTCTGCTGCCGCAGCTGCTTCCGCTTCAGCTTTTGCCTTTGCTTCAGCTTCGGCCTTAGCTTTTGCTGCTGCTTCATTCGCTTTACGGATCTCTGCGCGCTTTGCTTCTTTTTCTGCTTTTTTCTGTGCGCGGATCTGTGTCTTAGTCATGCCTTCTGTAGACTTGTTCACTTCTGTCTCAAGACCGTGACCAGTTGTACGCTCTGTAATACGTGCAGACTTACCACGACGATCACGAAGATAGTATAGTTTCGCACGGCGAACACTACCGCGGCGAATAAGTTCGATTGAGTCAATACGTGAACTCCAAAGTGGGAATACACGCTCTACACCTTCACCGTAAGAAATCTTACGAACACAGAAGTTTTCATTAATACCTGAGCCTGAACGAGCGATACAAACGCCTTCATATGCCTGGATACGCTCACGTGAGCCTTCCTTAACACGCACATTAACTTTAATTGTATCACCAGGGCTGAATTCTGGAACATTTTTAGCAGCTTGTAGTTTTTCTAGCTGCTTCGCTTCAAATTTTTGTAATGTATTCATCATTAATTTCCTTTTCTTTCGAAACCCGATAATCAGCCCAAAACCCTTTTGAACCGGCGGTTTCATTATTTTTTTTCTCAGGAATACCCGAAAATTGCGCCTTTTATACAGGTCTTTTCTTGTAAATACAAGCAAAACTATTCAAAAGCATAATGCCGGAAAACATTAATATTTTATTAACTCTACTATTATAAAGTACTCGATAATTTAGGAGAGTTCTGATGGCATTTAAAATGGAAGACTTCAAAGCCGAAGATGGGCTTGTGAATTTTAGTAAAGGCTTTGAAGATAAGTTTACAGCACAAAACCTGAAAGAAGTTGGTGTGAGCGAGAACCTTGCCAATGCGCTTGATGGTTTAAGTGTCGGAGAATTTAAGGATAAGTTTTTAACTGAACTTCAAAGTGGACGCGACATAAATGCAGAAATGTATCAATTTGCCGATGATCTATTCGGTAAATACCCTAAAACAGGTTATGAAGATGGGGATGTGCAAAATGCCATGTCTATAATCCTTGATAAAGTTTTTGAAGCTTTTAGCGATGATGGTTATCGCGGTCTTTATTATGATTACAAAAACGATCAGTTCACTGCGCCCGAAAATGGTACTGGAGCTTTACCTGCATCACTGACACCTGAACAGTCCTCAAATACACCAGGGCAGGATTATAGTTCTGAAGTCTATAATAAGGCTCAAGAAATTTTGAGGCCGTTTGATTAAGTTTTAATAAGTTCTGGACGTCTAATTTTTGTAATCTCAATAGATTTTTCTCTACGCCACTCATGAATTTTAGCATGATTACCAGAGCTAAGAACTTCTGGAACTGCGTGTGTTTTACCTTTATTATCAACCCATTGAGCAGGGCGCGTATAATGCGGGTACTCTAGTAATCCGTCAGCGCCACTGCCAAAGCTCTCATTATCTTCTGTATCTGCATTACCCATCACACCTGGCAGAAGACGTATACACGCATCCATCAAAATTAGCGCTGCCGGTTCACCGCCGCTCAGCACATAATCTCCAATACTGACTTCCTCGAAATCATGCGCATCCAAAAAACGTTGGTCTACACCTTCATAACGCCCACAAAGAAGAGTAATGTTTTCAAGCTGTGAAAGTTCTTTTACTAATGGCTGTTTTAGCTGTTGTCCTCGCGGAGAGAGGTATATTTTTCTTCCTGGATTTTTGACTGTTTCAAATGCAGATTCAAGAATGTCCGCGCGCATTACCATGCCAGCACCGCCGCCATATGGTGTGTCATCAACGCTTTTGTGAACTCCTGTGCCGTAGTTACGTATATTTATGCAGTTATATCCCCAATTTTCACGCTCTAGTGCTTTTCCAGCAAGCGATATGCCGAGGCTTCCTGGGAACATTTCAGGGAAGAGGGTGAGGATATTAAAGTTCAGTTTCATGTCGTTTTTGTGTCATTTGAACCCTTAGTGATGTGGTGTGCACCGAGGCTCGGTTTTCAAAGTAATCTATTCTACCTCTATAACGAGAATATAAAAAAAAAGCCAGCAATCATTGTGAATGCTGGCGTAAGTCTGGGTAAGGTATTTCGATTAAACTTTAGAAAGGAAACACGATATCATAGAGCTGCTGTCCATAACGCGGCTGCTGTACATCTGTTATATGTCCTTTTCCTCCGTAGGCTATTCTAGCTTCTGCAATTTTTTCAGCAGAAATGGAATTATCTACGCTTATATCTTCTGGTCTTATAACGCCATCAATCTCAAGAACACGTTTTTCAAAGTTAACAAGAACCTCTTGGCGGCCATGGATAACCATATTGCCATTAGGAAGTATCTGCGTAATAAGAGCTGCAAGCTTGATGTTAACTTCTTCCTCGCGTTCAATTGAGCCTGTGCCGACATGGTTTGAATCTGCGCCAAATTCAGTAAGGTTCGTGTTGTCTATGGCCTCTGGTAATAGGCGTCCTAATGATTGTTCGTAACCAAGTAGAGCAGGCAGAGCGGCATTTTCGCTGCTATTGCGTGTTCTTGATGTTTCATTTTCAATTTCTGCGTCATCTTCAATCTCAACTAGAACCGTGATGATGTCGCCAACATCGGAAGCACGCTGATCTTTGAAAAAGGTCGTTCTATCCGCAGCCCAAAGCGAGTTTTTTTGTGGACGCACATTTTTAGGCGCAGGCATGGGTAAACTCACTGGTTGATATTCTGGCAGCGTAGTTGGGTTCGCTATTTTTGTCATTTCAGGTGTTTGCCCTATATCTGCGATTCTGTCAGCGACCGAGCAAGCGCCAAGTGCGCTACAGCTAATTATTATGAGGGATAGTTTTCCTATTTTCATTGTCCTTACTCCTTATTTTACCGTTCTTTTTATTGTGGTTTTATTACTCATATTTTTTAGAAAACAGAGACGCTGACTTCTTTCTCTCCAGTAACAATGGCTTCGACAGTTCTGCTGCTTGTAAGGTTGGTAACGCGTATAGCATCGCCTTTTGCTCCAAATTCAAGTGCCTTCCCCTGTGCTGTTAAAACAAGAGGACCTTCCTTGAATACCATGGTGACATTCTCGCCGCGCTTAACAATTCTAGGTGCTTCGATGTCTTCAATCTTAATAGGCTTATCTTCGAAGATAACGCGGCGTGGTGTCATTCCTACAAGTTCTTTTGGGTCAAGTATTACATTGTGACGCACGCGACTTTGTGGGATTTCTATCATATCAATGTCTCTAATCCCTATAATTGTACCATTTCTGAAGTTTGTTCTTAGTGTTGGTACACGAATCATTTTTTCGATTGATCCAAATATGACTTGCTTTTGAACTGGATTTGATGCGGATGGTGCGGCAATTTCTGCTTCAAAATGCCCGCGCTCTGGATGATAGTCGATGTTGATGACTTCGAGAGTTCTTGGGTATTGGTGCGGCAAAATGATTTCGTTAATTTGATGTGGAATAACCAGATCAAAATTTCCATCAAGTCCGGCCTCATATAGTGACTGTTTGATTGCATCTTTAACCGTCGCATCATCAATAACAGTTGCTGCACGAGATAAAACAACTTGATCTGCGGCTGATACGGGACGCCAAGGAAGGTCCAGTGCAATTGCAATGCGCATTAATGTGCGTGCATTGAGAACCATTTGATCACCTGGGCGCGGCGCAACACCAAGGACACGCTCAGCTTTGTGTTCCAGGGAAGATCCGGTAAGACCGCTAAATATATCCCCAAGCTTAATATTTTGATCTGTCACAACGCTATGGTGACGCAGATCAAGCGCGTGTGAGCTGGTTGGCAGCAGAGTTGCAAAACCAAGTGTTGTAACAGCCAAGCAGTTTCGCGCTGTGTTCTTAAAGCTAATATATTTAGTTGTCTTACCCATGATCTATCTCCCTTTTTATAGGCCTCTCTTGCCAAGTTTTTATCGGAGTTGCGACGTTGTCTGCATCATTTCGTCTGATGTGGAGATAACGCGCGAATTCATCTCATATGCACGCTGAGCTGTGATCAATTCTGTGATTTCTTCAACAACATTCACATTTGATTGCTCTAACGCGCCTTGTCTAATCCCGCCAAATTCATCTTCATTCGGGTTACCAGTTGTCGGTGCGCCGGATGCATCTGTTTCGAGATAAAGATTGTCACCCATAGCTTCTAAGCCGACTGGGTTGATAAAGTTGGCCAGCTGTAACTGCCCAACATTTGTCGGGGCTGTTTGCCCAGGGACCGATACAAGAACTTCACCAGATTCATTGATATCAATATCTGTCGCATTGGCTGGCACAGTGATGCCTGGATTGATTGTGTAGCCTTGCGTAGTTACAAGTTCACCATTTTCATTGACTTGAAGTGTACCATCACGTGTGTAAGCTGTTTGACCTGACGGTAGGTCAACTTGCAAAAAGCCTTCTCCAGTAATGGCAACATCCAAAGGGTTTTCAGTCAGGCGAATAGCGCCTTGCCCATGCATGCGGTAAACTGCACCACTTCGTACACCAAGACCAAGCTGAAGACCGGATGGCACAGTCGTCCCTGCATCTGATGATGTTGAACCTGGACGATCAATATTCTGATAAATCAAGTCCTGAAAAGCTGCGCGCTGTTTTTTAAAGCCTGTTGTCGTCATGTTGGCGATGTTATTAGAGATAACATCTACATTCATCTGCTGTGCCAGCATTCCTGTTGCGCCGATATCAAGTGATCTCATTGTTTTTCTCCTATTATTATCCTTCTATTACTTATGCCTATTGTCCGGTGAGTGTTTGTATTGCGCTACGCAGTCGATCGTTTTCTGTGCGCATTGCATTTTGCAGCGATTGATATGTACGAAGCGTATCAATCATATTTGTCATTTCCACAACGGGTCTAACATTTGAACGCTCCAGCATGCCTTGTTTAATACGGCTTTCTTGTGCTGGCGTGCCTTCATTTTCACTACTGTAAAGGTTGTAACCTACAGGTTTAAGTTCTTGCTCGTTCTCAAATTCAACAAGCATAATCTGACCAAGCTGACCATTCTGGTTTGATACCATACCGTTTTCGTCAATTTTAATTTCAGTAGAACCTTGCGGGATAATGATGTTACCGCCGCCGATCGTGGCAATAGGACGACCATTCGAATTAGTAAGCGTTCCAGTTGCATCCATCTGCATATCACCAGAGCGTGAATACATAACGTTTCCACCTGGTCCTCGCACGCCGAAATAACCTTTACCTTCAACTGCAATATCAAGCTGATTGCCTGTATATTCCATAGATCCGGGTGTTGTGTCGTGATATTGCCCTTTATCAAGAACATAAGAAAGTGCATCGTCTGAACCGCGAGGATCTGAGATAGCCTCTTCAAACAGTAAGTGCTGTGAGCGGTAGCCCGTTGTATTCATGTTGGCAATATTATTGGAGATCAAATCCATATGGTTTCTAAGAACCATTTGTTTGGACAGGCCTATATATAGACTATTTTCCATTGCTATTATCCTTACCCATTGGGTGTTTTGTTTATGGATGCCTCTAATGGGTATCCTTCACGGCTATACAATGCACGCACTGTGCCAGTTTTATAAAAGTTATATTTTTCAGTGGTTTATGATGTTTTTTGTGAAAGGGGGGCTGGTGAAGAATTTCCGCATTATGGTTATGGAATCCATTTTTGATCATATCAGCCAGTTCATTTTTGCCTATCTTCATGTGCTATGGATAAATGTTGATTGAATAAGGGCTTAGTCTTTCTTTTATCTTTAGGGACTGATAGCATATCTATGCGCTAAGCTGCGCTATCCGTATAATTTCAGCTTTATGTTTTAGGAACATCAAAAATGGCAGATGAAGAAAACGAGAATGAAAATGCAAACGAAGTCGCCGAAGTTGAAGGCGGCGATGGCGCTGACGAAGAAAATGGCGGTGGTAAGAAAAAGCTAATTATCATTATTGCTGTCGTTCTTTTACTCGTTGGTGGCGGCGCTGGAGCTTACTTTATGGGGCTTCTTGATGGTCTTCTCGGTGTGAAAAATGAAGGTGAGATGGTCTGTGAAGTCGATGACCATGGTGAAGAACATTGCGAACCTGCGATGCATTGTGAAGTTGACGATCACGGTGAAGAGCATTGTGAGCCAGTCGAGGGGCATGGTGATGGTCACGGTGGCGGTGATGACGGGCATGGTGATGACCACGGTGGTGACGATGGTCACGGTGGCGGTGATGACGGGCATGGTGATGGTCACGGCGGTGCTGGCGGTAAGTTTGTTGTTGTGCCAACAATGTTGGTAAACTTGAATACTGAGGATGGAACGCCGCGTTATCTAAGGCTTTCTGTTCAGCTTGAACTGAAGTCTGAATCTGACGTTGCTGCTGTTGAAGAGGCTTTGCCAAAAGTAGTAGATCAATTCCAGACGTACTTAAGAGAGTTACGCGTTAAGGATTTAAGGGGATCAGCAGGGATTTACCGCTTACAGATGGAGCTTCTGTGGCGCGTGAATCAAGCTGCTGCTCCGGTTAAGGTGAAAGACGTGCTTTTCCAAGAGATTTTGATCCAATAATGACAGGCATGGTTTTTGCATAGTATAATAATAGCTAGAATTTTATGCGTTAAATAAAGGACCGCAATGAGCGACGCACCTACAGAAGAACTCCAAGAAGGAGAAATGAGCGACGAAGAAAAAGCCATGATGGCAGAGTGGGAGGCTATGGCCGACGACGATGCTGGTGGTGATGGCGAAGCGTCCGAAGATTCTGAGGCTGTTCCTGAGTTTGAAAACGCAGGCGGTGATGATGGCGGTGGAACGCGTATTCTCAATCAGGATGAAATTGACTCTCTTCTCGGTTTCGATGATGAAGGAGACGGTGGAGAAACATCCGGCGTGATGGCGCTGATTAATTCGGCAATGGTGAACTATGAACGTCTACCAATGCTCGATATCGTATTTGATCGCCTTGTGCGTTTGATGTCGACATCACTTCGTAACCTAACCTCTGATAACGTTGAGGTCTCTCTCGACCAAGTATCGACTGTGCGTTTCGGCGACTATATGAACTCAATTCCACTGCCGGCTATGCTTTCCGTTTTTAAAGCTGAGGAATGGGATAATAACGGTCTACTTGTGACAGATTCTGCTCTGATTTACTCAATTGTGGATGTCCTTCTTGGTGGACGTAAAGGTACGCCAGCCATTCGTGTGGAAGGAAGGCCGTACACAACAATTGAAACCAGACTTGTTGAAAAGATGGTTCATGTGACCCTTGGTGACCTCTCTTCCGCATTTGATCCGCTTTCTCCGGTAAGCTTCTCGCTAGACCGTATGGAAACTAATCCTCGCTTTGCAACGATTAGCCAGAGCGGTAATGCGTGTGTGCTTGCGCGCCTTCGTGTCGACATGGGTGATCGTGGTGGCCGTGTTGAGATACTTATACCATATGCGACACTTGAACCAATTCGTGAACTTCTATTGCAGATGTTTATGGGTGAGAAATTTGGTCGTGACTCAATTTGGGAAAGCCACTTGACCGAAGAACTATATAAAACAGATATTCAGCTACAAGCTATTTTGGGTGAAAAAATTATACCACTCGGTGAGATGATGGAATGGCAAGTTGGAACGCAAATAGTATTTAACACACGCATAGAAGAGGACCTTGAACTGCGCTGTGGTGACTTCCCGATGTATAAAGGACCGGTAGGACAAAAGCAGGAGAATATTGCTGTACGGATCGAGAAATATATCGAACCTGAAGAAAAAGGGGATGATTAATAGATGGATACAGCACTTATAAGCTTAATTATGGATGCGCTTTTGCTCTTGGCTTTGGCGGGTACAATGTTTTTTGTATTCAAGCTCACTAAGTCTTTGAATAACTTTAAGGCACAGCGAGATCAAATGCGTGTAATGATCACGGAATTATCATCTAATGTTGATATGGCGCAGGAGGCTATTACCGCTCTGAAGTCTTCAACAAACAACGCCGCTAATGAGCTCGATGATTTACTTCATGAATCTCGCCGAATGGCAGAAGAGTTAAAGCTAATAAACGACTCAGGTAATAGCTTAGCCAACCGTTTGGAAGGGCTTGCCTCAAGTGCGCGCACTAATCCTGCGCCCAACAATGTGGCTATGCCTTCATTTGGTGCTAATGGCGGACAAAAAACACAAGCCGAGCCAGAAGATTTAGGTTTTGATGATGACCTTTCGGCCTTTGATAAAGGGGATGAGGGGCTTCCATCTTTTTTTATCAAGGATGCTGACTTTGAAAACGCTCCGGCTGAAGAGGAAGCAGGCCCATCACAATTTTCATCGAAGGCAGAGCGTGAACTATACGAAGCGCTCCAAAAAAATAAAACTCGTCAAGGATAACGAAAGAATATGAACCGTAGTCACGCACAAATTTTACCGCTTCTTATTATTGTTGCGCTTTTGGCGTTTTCGGTACGTTTGGTTGATTTTACGCTTGGTGTGTCTTCTTTGAACCGTATTGCACAGGCTGCTACTGCTTCTTCTGAGGAAAAGGTGGAAAAAGAGAGTACGGAAAAGAAAACGAAAAAGAGCACCAAAAAGTCGAGTGCTGATAATGAGATAGAGTGGCGCGATGCAAAGGACGAGGCTATAGGTGATGGCCGTGTGCGTGAAGATGTGCTCAAGGATATCGCTTCCCGTAGAAAAGCCCTGGATGAGCGTGAGCGCAGCCTCACTTCAAGAGAGGCACTTTTAAGAGCGTCTCAGCAGCAACTCGAACAAAAAACAAAAGAACTCCAGCATCTTAGAACTGAAATTGAAAACCTCCTTGGTAAACAATCCGAAGAAGAAGAAAAGCGTATTGAAAGCTTAGTTAAGGTCTATGAAGGTATGAAGCCTAAAGATGCCGCGAGAATATTTGATACGCTTGATCTGGATGTCCTTGTCTCTGTGATGTCTAGAATGTCAGAGCGAAAAATGTCGCCAGTTCTTGCTGCGATGAACCCTGAGCGTGCTCGTACCGTGACGATAATGCTTGCCGAAGAAAAACAATTGCCAAAACTATAATCATTGCTATTATCTTCTGACTGCGTCGGTATTCACCTTTTCACCTTTTCTTTTTTCAGTTTTTCATTTTGCTTACAAACTGTTAACCTCTATGGGTAATAATAAGTATCTTATTGTGAGTACCATTCAAAAAAATATTAGTTAACGTATAAGGAGATAATAACGTGGCCGTTGACAAGAATATGAACGTATTGATCGTTGATGATTACAGTACGATGTTGCGTATTGTGCATAATCTATTGAAACAGCTTGGCTTTTCAAACATAGATGAAGCGACAGACGGTAGCATGGCTTTAGAAAAAGTTAAGAACAAAAATTATGGCCTTATCATCTCAGACTGGAACATGGAGCCAATGTCTGGCTATGAATTTCTAAAGCAAGTGCGCGGTTCTAGCGAAGCGTATAAAGATACACCATTTATTATGGTGACAGCTGAAAGTAAGACTGAGAACGTTGTTATGGCGAAGCAGGCTGGTGTGAATAATTACATTGTTAAGCCATTTAATGCAGAAACGTTAAAAACGAAAATCTCTGCTGTATTGGGTGAGTTCTAATAACATAGGGAGTGGGGCATGAGTGAAGAAGCAAAAGGCTCATTTGAACGTGAACAGGTTGTTAAGATTATTAACTCTGTAATTTCAAAAGTTGAAAATACAGGTGGCGCACGTTTATCTATTTTTACTGAGTTAAAAGACCTTCAACGCATCATTGATGAAGCGCGCAGAGAAATCGGTAATGCACGTGTGAGTGAAATTGGCGGTAAACATATCCCTACTGCAACTGATGAGCTAGACGCTGTGGTTGAAGCCACAGCCGACGCTACAGGTAAAATAATGGATGCTTGTGACGTTATTAATGAAAAGGCAGCCGAAGCTGGCGGCGAAGCGGGTGATGCTATATCAGCGGAAGTTATCAAAGTATACGAAGCTTGCTCATTTCAGGATATTACAGGCCAGCGTATTACCAAAGTCGTGACCACAATGAAAACTATTGAGGAAAAGGTTGATCGCCTTCTTAAGTCTCTAGGTGAAACTCTACCGATTGAAGAGACACAAGCTGAAGAAGAAGACGCACGTTCAGAAGATGAAAAGCTTATGAATGGTCCGCAAATGGATGATCAGGCTATCTCTCAGGATGAAATTGATAAATTGCTCGCGAGCTTCGATTAAGCTATAAATGAAGAGGAATTAACACCTTAAACAGGATGAAAAGGAGGATACTTTGGCTAATGAGTTTTTAAGTCTTTCTCTTTTTATTATGCTTCTGTCTTTTTTTATAATCTTAAATTCAATATCAGACGTAGACCCCAAAAAAGCGCAACCCATACTCAATAGTGTTATGGAGTCTTTTAATGTGGAGGATGATACCCTCGTAAAAATCGCGGATATCCCTTCGGTAAGAAGCTCAACAAATAAGGGAACTACTCTCGACCAAATAGCAGGCTTTTTCGAGGCTCATATTGAGGGAATGGAAATGCGACAAAACCGCTTAGGTACAGAGCTTCGTATTCGTCTTCCCCTAGATGATTTTGAAAAAGAATTGATGACCAGCATGGTGCGTGATGAACGCCGAGAACTATATGGCGTTCCTACAAATTCTAGCGGTGGCTTTTTCCTAAATACTCTCGTAAGTCTTTTGGATACAGCACAGGGGCAAACCCCATATAAAATGGATATGATTCTGTATTTTGATAAAGAAGCATCAATTCGTTCTCAGCAAGCTGCTAAAGTCACTACGTTTATTGAGATTATTGAAGGTGCAGGAATTCCGCAAAAAATGATTTCTGCTGGTGTTGATCAGGGCCCTGTTGAAAAGGTTGATCTTTATTTCCGTCCTTACTTCCCCATTGAACTTGATAAGCTTCAAGAGGCAAGTTCCACACAAGGGGGCGCTTAATGTCTGATAATGACCAAAATAAAGACGATAAAATGGAAATGGCTGTAACAGAAAATGGTGAGGTTATAGCGATTAAGAGTGCTGCTGAAATGAGTATGGAAAACATTCGGCGCAGCATTTCAAAAACAAAAAAATCCTCTGAAGAAGAGGAGGGGGGAAGTGCCCTGTGGCTTATTACATTTACCGATGCGATGGCTCTTATGCTGACGTTCTTTGTAATGCTATACGCCATGAGCGTACCAGCAGAAGACGATTGGGAAGATATTCGCGACAGTACCAAACGCTATTTTGGTAAATATGAAAGCCCGGACTGGTATCAAGGGCCACAAGATACAATCGATATCGCTAAGCTCGACTTTACACGTGCATTAAACCTGAATTATCTCAGCTCCATTATCGCAGATTTAAGGGCGCGTGATGAAAGCTTGAAGAATATCCTTCTTTATCCTCAGCAAAATCACCTTGTGATTTCATTGCCTCAGGATCTTCTATTTAAATCAGGGCAAGCGGAAGTTAGTGATGAAGGAAAAACGGCTCTATTCCTTATTGGTGGTTCTCTTAGCAAAATCCGTAACAGGATAGAGGTCATTGGCCATACGGACCCGCGTCCTATCACAAATTCAGAAAATAGTCAGATTGATACAAATTGGGATCTCTCTTTATTACGCGCTATGGCTGTCTCGGATATTCTACAAAATGTTGGATATACACGGAAAATAATTACACGCGGGCTGGCAAGTTCACGCTTCGATGAGCTACCCACCGAATGGGAAGAAGAGACACGCCTTAATATTGCGCGCAGGGTTGATATTTTAGTCATGCAAGATGATGGAAGTACCCGTCAATACATGGAATTCGCTAATAATAATTAACCCCTTCATTTTACGTGATAATACAGAGTTTCTATTGTTCTAACTGACTGGCTATGGCATTTTATTACTATGCGCCTTTTATTAATCGCACAGATTTTTTTAGCAACTATTATATCATCAGCCACATTATCTTATGCGGCTGATATCTCTGTACGCGGTGGTGACCATGATGAATACTCTCGCATAGTCTTCGATTGGCCAAAGGCTGTGAATTATAATCTCCAAAAATCAGGAGATAAGCTTCGTGTTGATTTTAAGTCAGGTAGTGGTTTAGACAGCTCTAAACTAGAAGGTACTATCCTCAAAAATATAACAGCGGTTAACGTATTAGGGACAAATCCACTCTCGGTGGAATTACTGATTCCCTCAGATAGCCGCTTTCGTGATTTGAAAATTGGCTCACGTGTTATAATTGATGTTTATAATTCTCCTTCGGGGGCTAAGAACACTAAGCCTGTAAATAACGCTAAGCCAGTATCTAATGCACCGCCTGCACCTAGCCAATCATCATTGGAAAGTGCAGGGTCATCAAAAATACCACCAGCCCGCCCTGTGCCTAAAGTTGAACCTGCTGAGGTGGTTGAAAAAAAGCCAATGCCTGAAAGTAATGTCGTGCAGCTCAAAGCGCATGACAAGCCCACCATCATCTCTATGTCATCTGCAGGTGTCTTTTCACTATCGTCTTTTGTGAATGCAGGGCGCATTTGGATCGTCGCTGATAAAAATGACCCGTTATTAGTCCCGCAAGTTTCAGGGCCGCTCAAGGATAATGTTGCGCCTATGAAGCAGTCAATTATCGACGATGGCAAAGCATATGTTGGGAATTACCCTTCTGGTCTTAAATCAAAAGGGCAAGGAGGAGGCGTTCTCTGGCGTGTACTTTCTGCTGCTGATATCGATACAAAGGATGAAATTACGCCAATACGCGCAGAGGTGAATCCACAAATTGAGCGCGGCGGTAAATTGCTCTTTCCTCTTAAAAGCGCAAGCAAGGTCATTGAGCTTGAAGATGATTTAACTGGCGATAGGATCTTCGCTGTCGCTGTTGAGCAATCACAAGATTTTGTAGGTGCTGGGCAGAGCTATATTGATTTTGATATTCTATACTCTCCTGTTGGTATGGCCGTGCGCCCCAAAGTTGATGATCTAGAGGTGAGCATAATCCGCGGCGGTGTAGAGATATCACGTCCCAAAGGGCTTTCTCTTTCTGATGAATCAAAGGTCAAGGTCGCTTTACAACACGCAAAGTCAGAGCAAAAAGGACCAGAAGGTGATGAAACGCAGCAGCATATCTTTAACTTCAATAGTTGGAGAATGGGCGGCCCAGAAGCCTTAAGAGAGAATAGAACTGTTATTTTAAGCCGTTTAATTGATATGGACGAAGCTGGGCGCGCAGAAAACCTGATGGTTCTTGGTCGTGCTTATCTTGCAAACAATATGCCGCACGAAGCGTTAGGCGTATTTAATTACGCGTTACGCACTTTACCAGATATCGGTAGTAGTCCTGAATTTCTTGCGCTGACCGGCGCTTCAAAGGCACTCGCCCGCCATAGTGAAGAGGCCTTTGGCTATCTTTCTATAAAGCAACTTCAAGATTTTCCTGAAGTAGATTTATGGCGTGCATTTGCTCTTGCGGATCTTGGTGACTGGCAACAAGCTGCTGAAGTGATGCCGCAAAAAGCCGCTTTGATTATGCAAGATTATCCAGATGATATTCGCTACCGCATTGCTTTAAACGCAGCTGAAATTGCTCTTCGCTCTGGAAATACGCAACAAGCTGAGGCAATCATGTCTGTGCTTGATGAACATACGAACGAGGTTCGTCCATCATGGGAAGCTGCATACCAATATCTTAGGGGGGAAAAGCTTCGCCAAGAAGGTCAAGTCGAGAAAACCAGAAAAATATGGTCAGACCTCTCTTTGGGGACTGACCGCCTATATCGCGCTCGTGCTGGATTAGCATTGACTAGGTTAATGATGGAGACTGATAAGCTATCACCTAAGCGCGCTATTGATAGGCTCGAACGCCTGCGCTATGCATGGCGCGGTGATGATTTAGAGGCTCAGATAAACTACTGGCTTGGCCGTATTTATTTTGAACGCGGGGATCATCTAAAGGGGTTGAATATTATGCGTGATGCAACGACGTATGCTTCTCATTCAGCGCTGGCTCAACGAATCGCAAACGATATGGGGGATACATTTGTAGACCTTTTTGTCGGTGGAAATATTTCTGAAGTCTCTCCCCTAGATGCCATTACCCTATATGAGCAATTCACTGAGCTTGTGCCCCCAACTGAGCGTGGAGACAAGGTGGTGGAAGAGCTGGCAGAGCATCTCGTTGCATCTGATTTGTTAGGGCGAGCAGGTGATCTTCTGGAACATCAAGTAGATCATAGGCTAAAAGGCTATGAAGCTTACCGTATTGCAAAGCGTCTCGCTGCTATTCGTTTGATTGATAATCTCCCTGATGAAGCCCTGAAAATTATTGATAGAGCCGAGGAGCTATATACAGACTTACCAGAAGAAGAAAAACTGGATCAATATGCCAGTTCACTTGATCTATTGCGTGCGCGTGCTTTATCCCGTCAAGGACGCCCAGATCAGGCACTTTCGCTGTTAATTGAGATGGATAGAACGCCAGAAGTAAACCGTCTGAGTGCTGATATCGCTTGGAGTGCATCATATTGGGATGATGCCGCCGAAGCATTAGGGGATGTCATACTCGATCAAGATATATCACCCACCCGCCCACTAAGTGATGAAAATAAATCTCTACTTATTCAGCGTGCAGTTGCACTCAACCTCGCTAATGACCGCGTCGCTCTAGCGAATATGCGTGAACGCTATTCCGAGCCAATGTCACAAACAGATAAAGCCAAGGTCTTTGAAGTGATTACACGCCCTCGTCAAAATATCACGCTCTCTGACCGCGAGACACTTCTATCGATTGTCTCAGAAGTAGATCTATTCTCTGATGTTCTCGACGGAATAAAGGACGGAAATGAAGGATAAAAAAGATATCTAAGAGGGAATAGGAACGCTGTCAAAACTCTTAATCAATGAACCTGATATTAAATGCCACCCATCCACCAGCACAAAAAATACGATCTTAAAGGGCAGTGATACCGTAACAGGTGGTAACATCATCATACCCATGGCCATCAAAATAGAAGCGGTCACAAGGTCGATAATCAAAAAGGGCAAGAAGAGCATAAAACCAATTTCAAAAGCGCGTCTTAGCTCTGAAATCATAAAAGAAGGAATAACAATCTGAAGCGGTGTATCCATTATCTCTTCAGGGGCTTCTGTTTTGCTAAGCTCCATAAAGAGGCGTAAATCATCCTCACGCGCATGTTTAAGCATAAAAGCTTTAAACGGAACGATGCCACGCTCAAAT
>Ga0208837_1000082_pt1 | contig 15916 bp, 20 predicted proteins | sample DeeseametaMP0327_FD_184214 | JGI IMG/M metagenome (GOLD analysis project Ga0208837, IMG submission 184214) | Marine microbial communities from the Deep Atlantic Ocean - MP0327 (SPAdes) | ecosystem: Environmental > Aquatic > Marine > Oceanic | place: East of Recife, Brazil, South Atlantic Ocean...
AGGGTAATTCGTAGTCTTCGTGCAATCGATGGTGCAGTTGTAGTCTGTGATGCAGTAGAAGGAATAATGACACAAACTGAGACTGTGACAAGAATGGCATTAGAGGAAAGAGTCAAGCCTGTTTTGTATATTAATAAGATTGATCGTTTGATAAAAGAACTCAGACTTGGGCCAGAAGAAATGCAAGAAAAACTTGCAAGTGTAGTATCTAACTTTAATACATTAATTGATACTTATGCTGAGCCTGAATATAGGGAGAAATGGAAAGTTTCAATTCAGGATGGTAGTGTATCATTTGGTTCTGCAAAGGACAAATGGGGAATCAATATTGATATTATGAATAAAAAAGGTGTTTCATTCAAGGATGTTTTTACTGCATATTCAGATGATGGAAATGTAGAAGCATTGGCAGAAAAAGTACCACTTGCAGAGGCAGTCTTGGGAATGGTTGTCAAACATCATCCACCACCACATGTTGCACAAAAATACAGAGTGCCAAAGATTTGGAAAGGTGACCTTGATTCTGATATTGGAAAAGCAATTCTGAATTGTGATGAAAACGGGCCCGCTGTAATGATGATTGTTAACATGCAAATCGATCCTGCCGCTGGTCCTGTGGCAATTGGAAGATTATTTTCTGGCACACTAAAAGACGGTCAGTCTGTTCATCTAATTGATACCCATCGCGAAGGAAGAATTCAATCTGTTAATTTCTTTATGGGAAATCAAAGGGAGATGGTGGGTGAACTTTCTGCTGGAAACATACCCGCACTTCTTGGTTTAGGTGAGGCTAGAGCTGGACAAACTTTGTCAACAGTTAAGGGAATACAAGTATTTGAAACCATCAAATATGTTTCAGAACCAGTTGTCCAGATGGCTATAGAACCAAAACACCCTAAGGATCTTCCAAGGTTGATTGAAATTCTTAGACGATTAACAATCGAAGACCCAAATCTGATTATTAAAATTAATGAAGAAAGTGGAGAAACCATCATGTCTGGAATGGGCGTACTACATCTTGATATTGCAACAAATCAAATTAAGGAATCTGGTCTCGAACTCATAACATCCGAACCCTTGATAAACTATCGAGAAACAGTATCACAACCTACTGAACCAATAATGGCAAAATCTCCAAACAGACACAACAAGATCTTTATGAGAGTTGAACCATTAGAACCAGAAATTGCTGAGATGTGTAGAACTGGAGAATTAGGTGAGATGAAAGATAAAAAAGAAATGACAAAAATACTTCGTGAGCACGGTTGGGATGCTGATGTTGCTAAGAAAGTAATGAGGTTTGATTCTCGTGGAAATATAATGATTAATGGAACAAAAGGTGTTCAGTTTATAGACGAATCATCTGATTCTATACTTTCTGGATTTGATGATGTGATGAAAGAAGGTCCACTTGCTAGAGAACAAATGAGAGATTGCAAGTTTATTTTTACTCATTTTGTACCACACGAAGATACTGCACATAGAGGTCTCTCACAACTGGGACCTGCATCCAGGAGAGCATGTCTTGGAAGCACATTACTGGCCAATCCGGTAATACTAGAACCAATACTTGGAATTGAAGTGAGAGTTCCACAGGATCTGGTTGGAAATGTTGCAAGTGTTCTTTCTGGTAAACGTGGTAAGGTTCTTGACATGCAGCAAAAGGGAATTCTTAGTATTGTTATAGGAGAGGTTCCTGCCTCTGAAACATTTGACCTTTCTCAGGTATTGCGTGGTCAAACAGCTGGAAAGGCAATCTGGAATACTTTCTTTAAATCATGGTCACCAATTCCAAAATCACTTGTTGGCGAACTAGTACCAGAGATTAGAAAAAGAAAAGGCTTGAGTCCCGAACCTCCAAAAGCTAACGAATTTATCGACAAAGAGTAAAAATAGAATTCTTAATCTAACTAATTTTTGTTAATCATCTTTTTTAGTAGATCATTAAACTCTAATTCTGATAATGGAGGGATTTTCATTATATCCATGTTTTCTTTTACATGAGACTCTGACTTGTGACCAATCAAAGGAGCAGTTATTCCAGGAGTAGACCTAACAAACTGTAATAGACGAACAGATACACTAGAATTTCCAAATTCTGGGATAATATTTGCTGTTAATAATTTACCCTGCATTAATGGCACGCTTGTAAATACACCAAGATTAAATTTCTGTGCAGCCTCTAGTGCAGAAACAGTTTTTCCATCTACGCCATGATTTTTTATCATGTATGCCTGATCTAACATCAGGTTAAATGGTAATTGTATAAACCGAAATCCATGTTCATTTCCTCCTGCTTGTATGGCAAGATCCATTACTTCTGCTAACTCCAAAAATAAAGGATTTTCCGGGGTTGTCCTAAAGCATTCCCATGTTGCCATACCATAGAATCTAATCTTTCCGTCTTTTCGCTTTTTTTCATAAAAATCAAACACTTCTTTGAGATTTTTTAAAAATTGATCTCTAGGAAGATGGGTTTGCCCTTCCACAGAATTGTGCAGATACATAAGATCAATACATTCCAATCCAAGATTTTTCAGACTTCTTTCCAGTTGGTCATTCAGATATGGCAAAGTCATGCAATGATATCCTGGCGAAATATCACCTTCGTTTACAATTCCAGTTTTGCCATATTCTCGCATTACATATTGCATTAGATCCTCCTGAATATCGCCATCATTTGTAACATATCCATTTTTTGTGCTAACAAAAATCTCTTCTCTAGAAATATCATTATTATTAATTAATTGTGATATCGCATTTCTCATAGAGCGTTCCGCTTTTTGGGCACGATAATTGATTGCAGTATCTATGACATTGATTCCACCAAGAACCGATTTTTTAATGGCTTCCTCAACTAGTTTATCTGTTTCAGTATCTGGATTTCCAAGATAAGTACCGACACCCACATTCGATAACGTAAGATTGTGAATATTTTTGTAATTTTGTTGTGAAGCTACTTGTTGCCTATCTGCAAACTTTTTTGTTCCTTCAGGTGTAGCATATCCAGTAATCATTTTAATTTAAATACACTGTGAAAAAAATTCTCATATGAAGGTTGTTGTAATCTCCGCAAGCCCAAGAAAAATTGGTAAAACTCAGACTATCATGAAATATGTGGCTGAATACATATTAGATAATGATGCAGGAATATCTCCCTTAGAAGTAAAATTCATCAACCTTTCAGAAGGCGGAATTGATTACTATACTGGTGATGGAACATTTAGTGATACTACTAAACAGGCAATCAAGAATATTACTGAAGCTGATGTCTGGATTATAGGAACTCCGATTTATAACTCATTTTTTAGCTCAGCATTGAAAAATCTGTTTGAGTACATTGATTACAAAAAAACAGCAGGAAAAACAGCTGGACTAGTTATTGTCGCATCTGGCAATAGTGGTTTTGCGGATGTTCAGACTCTGCTAACTCAGCTAATGTCTTATTTCAATGTCATCACAAATCCAAGGGCTGTATTTGTTACAGCTGATACAGTACATAATGGTGAAATAATCAAGAAAGATGTGAATTCTAGACTAAATCAACTAGTAGACGAAACTTTAACATTAGCACGAAAAGTTTCTAGCAGCTAATTATCATAACCTTCTTCGTGCAATGTAGTCATAATATATGCAATTTCACTAACAAAGCTTTCTTCACCTGTAGTAAATGCATACTTGTGAGCATCGTTCCAAAATTCATTAGATTCCGTTGGCATCATTTCAGTGATTATCAAAATTATATTATAATACCAAGTTTGCCTCTTTTGCTTTACCTAAATGCTCAAAAAATTTGATCCTTTACGTCTGATTATAGTCAATTAATCGAATTTCAGTCAATCAATGGTTTACACATATTGAATAATCATCTTTTTAGTCATTTTATTATATAATTAATCATGAAGGCAAGATTTTCAACAAAATGTAGTGTTTGTGATGCAATTATACAAAAAGGAAAAGAAATTGTGAAAAATGAAGATGAGAATTGGGTACACAAGCATTGTGCAAACGAAATATTAGAAATGCCATAATTTTGGTTGTCGTTAAATCGTATATAGTCCCAATCTGTTAATTTTGCTATTGTTTAAAATAAATCCAATGGAGATGATTCTATGGACATTTAGAAGAAATGAGAATGACGTTGTGAATCTTTACAATACATTATCTCCAGTAATGCAATTAGCTACTGGTGGTAATATGCTAAATTTTGGATATTGGCATAAAGAAGACATATCACCCGTTAACGCACAGAATAGATTATGTAATAAGATTGGAAAACTTGCAGAATTAGAATCTGCAAGTTCGTTACTTGACATTGGAAGTGGTTTGTCTGCACCAGCAACAGTATGGACTAAGTTATATCCAGATGTTAATATTTCATGTCTAAATATTAATTATATTCAGTTACAATTTGCAAAAAAAATCGTTGAGAAAACAACACCATATTCTATGATTAATGAAATCAATTCTACATCCACAATGTTACCGTTTTCAACAAACTCACTGGAAAGAGTAATTGCACTTGAATCTGCACAACATTTTAAGCCATTTCATGATTTTATTTCTGAATCGTATCGTGTTCTAAAAAAAGATGGCATTCTTACATTCGCAATACCTGTAATTAAGAAGAATTCAAGCATAAAAAAACTTGGAATTTTAGCGTTAACTTGGTCATCAGAACATTATAAGCAGGATTTTGTAATCTCAAAAACAACCAAAAAATTTAAAATAATTAAAAAAATCGAAATCGGTCACGATGTTTTTGAACCATTATCTAATTATTACATTAAAAATAGACGCAGATTAAGAAATAACATATTAACACAATATCCATCATATGTCGAAAATTTATTATTCAAATCGTTATTGAAAATGAAAAAAGCATCACATGAAAAATTGATTGATTATTTACTAATAAAATGTATAAAAGTAAATTAGGTTATTCAATTATATTAGTCTAATTTTTGTGTTGTACCATGAATCAAACTAAAGATGAACAACTACTCAATATGGTTGAAAATATTTTAGCACTAAATACTGCAATGCGATTTGCTTCAATTCTTGATTTAAAAGGAAACATAATTGAAGGAATTATGAAAGATCGTAAAACCTCATTGGAGTCTCAAAAACAACAGGAAAAATTTTGTAAGGATGCTGCTAAGGCACGAAAAATGCGTGAAGCATATGATAAGAAACTTGGTAAGGTTCGTTATGTACACACAGAAAGAGAAAATGTCACTCAAATCACTGTGTATATTAAAAAATATACTATTTTTATTACAATGGAACCAGAATTATCTGTTAATAAAAAATTACAAATTGTAACAAAAATTAAAAAAATGTCTACACACCTTTGATATTAATCATAAACCAATAAATCATCATACTTCAAGTTGATAATAACATGGTAAAAAAACCATTAAAAATTCTAGTTGATGAAATGGATGATGGGATGGATGAAAAATTGAAGGAAATTGGCTTTGATGCTTATAGTGTGAAAAAATTGCGGGCGGATGGATTAAAACTTCATGCTGACTATTCTCTAATTAAATATGCCAAGGAAAACAATATGATTTTGATAACTCGTGATAAAGAAAATGGTATAGCATGCAATGAAAACGCAATTCCATGTATTCTGCTTGATAGGGAAGAAATTTTTAAAATCGTTTTAAATAAGTTGAATCAGTTTTGATTTATTTATGATTGCTTGGATTTGAATTTATTATGTTTTAGTGTCTAGTGGGTAGCCATCGTCTTTTTTTTGTATTTTTTTTGCAATGATTATTGGTGTTAATAGAAGAATTGGTATTGTAATACCAACAAAAAGTGTTTGAAGTTGCGTAAGTATAACAGTAAATGTAACTGCGCTAGAAGAGCCTATAAAAATAGCAAAAAATGTACCTACACACGTGGGGCACGCAACAAACAGACCAGTTGTTGCACCAATACTTGTCAAGCCACCACTTTTTCTTGTAATTGATATAGCTTTTACTGCAAGTGCTGTGTTAAGACCAACAAGATATGAAACAGTGAGAACAAGTACCAAGTTTATTGGGATGATTTGTAGACCAACATGCTCTGTCAGATACACAATGATTGTGGGCATATACCCAGGATCTCCACAGCATGCGTTCATGTGTGCTGAGGGAACAATTGCATCATAATGATATGAAAATATGATATCAGGTTGGTATACAATTAGTCCGGCTGTTAATGAAAAAAACATGCCATATACAATGAATGTGACAATAAAGATTTTTCTTGATTTAACATCCATAGTAGTTTTGGCAATAATTGATAACACCCCATGATCATTTTCTATAACTTTTCGTTGGTGGTAACGATAAATACCATATCCAATTGCGCCAAATGACATAAACAAAATTATATAGAATCCAATTGCAAGTCTTTCCATAGATTGTAGGGAATCTGCAGTTATTGAAAAATCACCTATGCTTGAATATATTATAAATATTGTTCCAATTACAGCGAAGCCAATAATTATAAATGCTCTGTCATTGGTTTTTGTTTTCGTATTATATTTTTTCATCTTCCAACAAAAATTTTTACAAACCCAAATTTATGCTTATTAGAAAGCCATTTCTTTCTGAAATAGGGATTTACAGCTTGAAAATTAATGACGTACAGGAGGAGGATTATGAAATAGTAAAAATCACTCATATCGGTTTTGTTGATGAATATGGTATTGAGGGATTACTTTTGTTAAAAGCTGATGATGGAAAAGAATTTCATATGCATGCGTTTTCAGGTGAGGTGGCTAGGCACATATCTAACTTTCAATCTGACGGTCAATCGGTTCCTACTATTTACAAGATGCTTGAAGAAATTTGTGAAGAAAATGAAATATTCCTTGTTAAGGTGAAAATCTATGAAAATGGCCAAGCACTTAGAGCAAATCTTTACTATACTGGTAAAACAGATTTAGTACTAAGAAATTATCGGGCATCTGATGCAATTGCACTTGCAGTATTTTACAAAATACCAATATTGGTTAGGAAAAATTTGTTACAGGAAACGATGAAAGCCTAAGTAACAATTTTACTTAAAACATCTTCTTCGTATGCTTTTTTAATCTCCATGGCAATTCTACGCCCAACACCAAAGGTTTGACCGTATTGATATTTTGTATAAGGGCTAGTTGTTGCAAGGATAGGATTTCCTGGTACTCTAAGTGATACATCATAAACGATCATCTTCAAGTCTTTTGTGATAACACTCTGGAGAGAAAACGGACCAATTATTCCAGGCGGATATTCTCTTTTTACAGCTGACACAAACTTGTCACCCATCGAAATTACTTTTTCAAGTAAAGATTCACGAATGCTAGCTGGAGTGTGACCAACTTCAATGTTTTGTAAAGTAATATTCATCTCAAGTTGTTGTTTTGCTGGTAATGCATTGAAATCATGCAGGTTTGTTTGAAGCCTTCTTTCTATTCCAATAAAATCAACATTTTCAGAGATAGGTGTGTAAAAATAGTTAAAATTAAGATATGTACCAATAGCAAGCTCCTCAATTGTGGCATTCTGTAGGCCACTTTTTGAAATAATACCCTGCTTTATTTTTTCCTCTGATTTTTTTTTATAATCAGAAAATGATGATACGTTAAAAAATGCTCTTTCTAACTTTCGCTTTTTTTCTTGAACCTTAACAATTGAATGTTTGTTGATATCTTTTGGATTTTTGAAAATTTTTGGATGTTTGATTCCAGCTTTTTCTAGCAAATAGTATTGATTCCTTTTATTACTTCTTTCCTCGGCTTGAAATAACGCTCTATTTCCAAATATGGGTACTTTCAATGTGTTTTCAATTGTTTTGTATCCAAGATATGCTGTCAATGAACGGTGAGGAACTATGATTGTGTTAGTATCTCTCAGCATTTTTTGATTTTTTGTTATTGATATCTCGTTAAATTTTTTAAAAATTATAATTTCATCAGCAATCCTGCTAAATCGTTGATAAGGTGTCTCTCTACCTTTTTGGCAAAAGACAATTGTTTCTAAACCTTCATCTTTTGCACCATCCATAACTTCTAATGCTGAATGGCTTCCTAGCACTCCAATTCTTAGACCAGTGTAATCATTTACAATCTTTTGAATCTCTGATCTTTTAATCATATTTTGTTAAAACAATAACCGTAATATGAAGTTGAGTATATTTTTAACCAGCAAGATTTCTAAAATATTAAGATGAGTATAGAAATGGTTCTTGTTGGAATAATTTTATTTTCAGGTATGGCTGCTGCTGGGGTAAAAATTTGGCTTAACAAACGTAAAGAGAAAGAAAACGATATGCTTGATTCAAATATTTAATTGATTATCACATATTCATTAAAATTATCTAAAGTTTTAGTAAATGTATGAAATTAGTGGTTGGAATAACTGGTAGTACTGGTGTTATTTATGGAATAAGATTACTTGAAATACTCAAGCGATTAAACATAGAAACTCATTTGGTAATGTCACAATGGGCTGAAAAATGTATTGTGATGGAAACCGATCATGATCTTAATTATGTAAAATCTCTTGCAACAGAAAGTTCTGATGAAGCAAATATGGCTGCTAGCATTTCAAGTGGAACCCATAAAACTGATGGAATGATAGTTATTCCATGCAGCATGAAAACATTATCAAGTGTTGCAAATGGATACGATGAGACATTAGTTGCACGCGCAGCTGGTGTAATGTTAAAAGAGTCACGCAAATTGATTCTTGTTGTGCGTGAAACACCGTTAACTGCTATCAACTTAGAAAATATGCTGAAATTAGCACGACTGGGGGTTGTAATACTTCCACCGGTTACAGAATTTTACACAAAACCTAAAGGAATTGATGATATGGTAAATCATATTGTTGGTAAATGTTTAGATCAGTTTGACATTGAACATGATCTTTTTACTAGATGGGGTTCAAAAAATTAAAATTGTATAGTTAAGAAGTTTCGTTATTCTTTTTTTCTTTGAAGTCTTTCAATTCATTATCGCCTTCAATTTCACCCTTTCTATATTCAGATTTTGCCTTACCAAACGTCTTTGCAAGCTGAGGGATTTTTGCGGCACCAAAGATTAAGACACCAATTACAACCACAAGTATTACCAGTTCCATTCCACCAAGCATTTGATCTCATTTACTAAATTACAGATTTAAGTCTTCAGTGTTTGTTTTTCTTTACGCTCTACTAGAATCATGCCTGCTATATACAATCCAATCATTGGACCAGCTATAAACCACATTGTTACTCCACTACCATCAGGGGTTACTAGTGCGCCAAAAATTACAATGAGAATAATTGCATATCGTATGTTTTTTCGCCAAAATTTTGCATCAGTCATACCAGCCTGACTAACAGCATACATTATCACAGGTAACTGAAATGATAATCCAAATGCTAATAGAAACTGTAATACAAATGTGACAAAATCCATTATATTCAAAAATGTAACAAGACCTGATGATGCACCATATTTGTACAAAAATTCTAACATGAATGGTATTACAACAAAATACGCGAATAGACAGCCAGAAATAAATAGACCCATGATAGGAGCGGTGATAGTCCTTCCAATGTTTATCTCATTTTCCTTTAGTGCAGGTTTTAGAAAGCTTACAATTTCTCTAATAATTACTGGCGTACCGGCAACAAGACCAACTAGTGCAGCAATATAGATTTGTGCAAAAAATGCTTGGCCCGGTGCAGTTTGTATTAATTGTACACCTTCTGGTACCAAATTAATCTTGAAATAGTTAGTAAGTTGTGCAGCAATATTATCAAGAGGTTCTGGAGTAGGGTAATAGAGTATAATCTCGTTGTAAGTCATAGTTTCAATATGAAATGTCATCAGAAATACAGCAATGATACCAACGACAATGACTACTCGTAAAACTCGTGTTCTAAGTTCGTTTAAATGTTCATAAATTCCATCTAGCTCTGACATCTATGTTTCATGTATGTTTTTCATTATTAATCATTTACCAGGAATAGGGAGAAGTTTAGAATTAGGATAGCTCCACTCATTTAGCTCATCTTGTGTAACATCTGCTAATTCAATTGATATGTCAGATTCAATGTTAAATTTTGCATCAAATTCTTCTGCTAATTCTCCAATCTCCTTACCAGTATAGATCTCTTTTGAATTTTTTAGGAATACTCTTTCTCCCTTATCAATTTCTTCACCACCAAATCGCTCTTTAAGAAATTTTGTAATACCAGGCAATTCATTTCTATCAATATTATTGTGGTAATAGACAATTCCATTTACTGCTTCGTAACCAAACGGTGTTCCATTACGGTATAAAAATATGCCAATGAATATTGCATCATTCTCAGGTTTTCTTATACCTTTAATTTCCCAATTAAGAATTTTATCTGGATTGTGCGTTAATTTTTTAACTTCATCACTGGTCAGTTTCCAATATCTAAATCGAACCATGTTAAACCAATTTCATATCAACCGTTACTAATACATTTTTGTTGATACATAGGTTCAAAAACTTGTTATTGAATATTTCAGTCATGGCATCAAAGAAACAAAGGAAGGCTAGACAGTATAAAAGAAAAAAAGGTAGGGCTAGAAGCCGTTCGACATGATGTTTTATTACGCCAGTACACATATTACGTTTTGACTTGAAGTTTTATCATGTCAACGTATGTCATACATGTGATAATCGAAAATAAGCCCAATATCAGTGATCCAGAGGGTGATACAATTCTGAATGATTTAGTTCTAAAAGGTAATAATTCATCGGTAAAAAAAATTCGTGCTGGAAAAATACTAAAATTTACGGTAGAAGCAAGTGACAAAAAAAAGGCAGAAAAAATTGTTGAAAAGATTTGCCAGGAATTAAGGATCTTTAATCCGCTTGTAAGCAAAGTTGTAATCGAGGCTAAAACAAACTAGTTTTTCTGAATATTTTTTATTGTTTTATCAACCAATAATTTATCCCTAAGAAATCCAGTTAAATCAGTCTGTGTTATAATACCAACTAACTTGTTATCATCTAGAATAACTAATCTTCGTATATTGTTATTAAGCATCTTTTGAATAGCATCCTCAAGTTCTGTTTCTGGTTTCACCCATCTGAAGTTACTCGACATTATTTCAGAAATAATAACAGCAGATGCCTTTTTGTCATTTGCTGCTAGTCTTTTAACAAAGTCACTTTCAGACAAGACACCAACTGGAACATTGTTTTTCATTATTACTAGAAAACTAATATCCTTCTCGGAAATCAGACGTGCAGCGTCTAAAACAGTTTTATCATGTTCGATTGTAATAACATTTTTTTCCATTATATCTCTAATTTGTGCCATATCGTGCTTGCTGTTTCCCAAAATAAAAACATGGTTATGTGTATCAATTTTATATGTGAAATTATTAGCAGAATTGTGAAAGTCGGGGTAATAGTTTTTCCTGGCAGTAATTGTGACCGTGATATGTTCCATGTTTTAACTGATGTTTTTCATCTGAACACACAATATTTTTGGCATGAGAAGGGCTTACCGCATGATATTGACGCTGTTGTTCTACCTGGTGGATTTTCGTATGGCGATAGATTACGTGCTGGTGTAATCGCGGCAAACAGTCCAGTAATTGACGATGTTAAAAAATTGGCTAATAAAGGAATTCCAATTTTAGGAGTTTGTAATGGATTTCAAATCTTGGTTGAATCTAATTTATTGCCAGGCGTTTTACTAAAAAATGACTCACTAAATTTTATGTGTCAATGGACAAATTTAATTGTAAAAAATAACAAAACCCCATTTACAAACAAACTACAACTGAATCAAAAAATACCAATACCAATTGCAAATGGTGAGGGACGATATTATGCTGACGCCCAATTAATGCATGATCTAAAAAAGCATAATCAAATTGTTTTTACATATGAAAATTATGTTAATGGTTCTCTACAACAAATTGCTGGTATATGTAATGAGGATGGCAATATTGTAGGAATGATGCCACATCCTGAGCGTGCTGCTGAAGGAGTGATCAACCCACTAGATAACAAGCCCTCATCATTAATTTTTGAATCATTGATACATACAATTGGAGTAAAAAATTGAGTTTACAAAAACACGAAACTAAGTACGTTAAAGATACAATTAAAAGAAAATTAACAAAGACTGAATTACAAATTGTTGCTGCAGAATGGTCAGAACATTGTTCATACAAATCTTCAAAGAAACACCTGAAGATGCTTCCAACTACAGGCCCAAATGTAATACTTGAAAAAGGATATGATTCTGGCGTTTTAGATGTTGGTGATAGTTATGTTGTAACTGTACACATTGAAAGCCATAATCATCCATCTGCGGTGGAGCCATTTGGAGGAGCAGCAACAGGTGTAGGTGGTGTTATTCGTGATATTTTGTCGACTGGAACCCGTCCCATTGCAATACTTGACGGATTACGTTTTGGGAATATTGAAAATGATGCCCATGCACGCTGGCTTTTTAAAAATGTGGTTTCTGGAATAGCTGATTATGGAAATTGTTTAGGTATTCCAACTATTGGTGGTGAAGTTGAATTTGATGACTGTTACAAAAATTATGCTTTGGTTGATGTTGCTGCAATTGGATATGGAAAAAAAGATAGGCTAATAAAAAATCATGCCAACAAAGGAGATTTGGTTGTTCTTATAGGTGGTCCTACAGGTCGTGATGGAATAGGAGGCTCACAATTTGCTTCTAATTCATTGGAAAGTGAAGATAGATCAGCAGTGCAAATTCCTGATCCTTTCATTGAAAAATTAATTATAGAAACAATTCTTGAAGCAAGAAATGAAAAATGCATTAATGCAATGAAAGATTTGGGTGGCGGTGGATTGTCATGTGCAATTTCTGAGACTGCTGAAAGCTTAGGAATTGGAATTGAATTAGATGTTGACAGTGTTCATACTAGAGAGTCTGGATTATCACCAGACGAAATAATGATTTCTGAATCACAGGAAAGGATGTTAATAATTACATGTAAGGAAAAATTGTCAAAACTGAAGCAAATCTGTGATAAATTTGGAGTAACTTGCTCAACAATTGGTCACGTTAAAGATGATAAAATGATGCATGTGAAAAAGGGTAAAAACACACTTGCATTACTTCCCGCAGAATTTGTTGCTCGTGCACCGTTACTTGATAGAAAAAAAACCAAACCAAAATATCTGAAGCAGATCAAAAAAGAAAATAAAGCAAAAAAAACCTTGGATTATTCAAAAACAATTCTAAAATTACTGTCCAGTCCAAATATTTCAAGCAAACATTGGGTTTTTCGTCAATATGATCATGAAGTTGGGATTAGAACTGTTGTAAAGCCAGGTTTTGATGCTTCTGTTTTAAGATTAGATAATGGAAAATTTCTTTCAACAAAAATTGATGGTAATCCAAAACATTGTTATCTTGATCCTAGACAGGGTGCAATTGGTTGCTTTGAGGAGGCATGTAGAAATGTTGTTTGTACAGGAGCAAATCCAATTGGAATGGTTGATCATCTTCAATTTGGTAATCCAGAGGATCCAGAAATATTTTGGACGTTTATGGAATCACTTGAAGGATTAACTGAATACGCAAAATTTCTCAGGATACCATGTGTTGGAGGCAAAGTGAGTTTTTATAACGAAACTCCTTTAGGTCCAATTAAACCGACTCCACTTATTGGTGTTTTAGGAATTATAGATAAAACTCCATTTTTGCCAGTCCCACCAAATAACGGGGATTATTTGATAATTATTGGAAAGACAAGGGATGAACTTGGCGGTTCTGAATATTTTGAATACATTCATAAATTTATTGGTGGAATTTGTCCAAGTGTTGATTTTAAAGATTCAAAAATTAACATGCTTGCAGTATTATCATTAATAAAAAATAAACTAGTAAAATCAGTACATGATTGCTCAAAAGGCGGATTTGCAATAGCGGTATCAGAACTTTCAATTTTTGGGAACATTGGATGTAATATTGATATTAATAATATGCCATTTGTAAAAAATCTTAGTTCCGAAAAAATATTATTCTCAGAAAGTCATTCTCGTTATTTGTTGGTAATTGATCAAAAAAATATAATACGCGTAAAACAATTTCTTTCTAAGAAAAAAATCTCGTTTGCTGTTTTAGGAAAATTTTCTGGCGATCAGATCAACATTACGTATAAATCAAAAAACCTGGTTAAAATCATTGTTGATATACTGCGAAAAAGATATTTCAGTGGGTTAGAGGATTTGTTGAAACATGGTTAAAGAAAATTGCGGCGTTGTAGGAATTTTTAGTTTGGATGGAATTAACGTAATTCCTATGCTTATTGATTCATTGCGTGCATTGCAACATAGAGGTCAAGAGGCTTGGGGTATTGCCGTACCTAAAAGATCACCATTAAAAAAATTAGGGCTTGTTTCGGCGGCTGCCTCTGAATTTAAGAAAATCTCTGAAGAATATTCATCATTTGCTGCGATTGGTCATGTTAGATACTCTACTATTGGTAAAAGCAATTTGGAAAACGCTCAGCCACTAAAAGTTAAGGATCTATGTATTGCCCATAATGGGACAATTTCTAATGTAGAAGAACTTTCCAACATGGTTGGTGGATGCTCATTTACACCACAACACGCAAGTGACACTCTAATTGTCGCACAACGTTTAGTTTCTCTAATATCTGAGAAGGGAAAACTTAGCAAGGCACTATCAATTTTAAAAAATGAGATGGTGGGATCTTATTGTTTTACTTTTCTTTCTGACGATTCTTCTGTTTTTGCAGCACGTGATCCAAAGGGCTTCAGACCTATGGTTATGGGAAAAAAAGAAGACGGTAAAACACATATTGTTGCATCAGAATCGTCAGCGCTGTCTGCTATTGGTGCTAAGTTAGAACGAGATGTCACACCTGGTGAGCTTATTAAATTAAGTAAAAATGGTGTTGAAACTGAAATGTTTTCAACTGATACGTCTAGAGCTCATTGTTCTTTTGAGTTTACATATTTTGCACATCCCTCAAGCAAAATGGAGGGTTCTAACATATACGTAGCAAGAAAAAACATTGGTAGATTTCTTGCAAAAAAATTTCCGTTCAAAGAGGCGGATTTGGTTATTCCTGTTCCTGATTCAGCCAGACCAGCCGCATTAGGTTATGCACAAGAGCTTGGGATTCCTTTTGACGAAGGATTGTTAAAAGATCGTTATAGCAAAAAGGGTCCACTTCGAAGTTTTATTGAACCACATCAAGCTGATAGAATAGAGATCAATAGATGGATTATTCCCATTCAAGAAATTATTGAGGGAAAACATGTTGTTGTTGTGGATGATAGTTTAGTTAGGGGTACTAGCTCTCGTGCAATTATCAAAGCATTACGAAGGGGCGGCGCGCGTAAAATTAGCCTGGTTATAACATATCCGCCAATTAAATTTCCCTGTTTCGCTGGTATAGATTTTCCATCCCAGGAAGAGCTTGCAACATATACTGATGGTAAAGATTATTCAGATGAACAAATTATAGAAAAAGTACGAAATGATATAGGCGCTGATTTTCTTGGTTACAATGATCCTGAAAATCTTGCACGTGCTATTGGCATTCCAATAGATTCCATGTGTTTTACATGTACAACAGGAAATTATTCTTCATTAGGAATAAAACCAATTTTTAAAACTCTAGCACAATTGGAGGGCAGTAAATGAATATTGCATATGTACTAGTTCAAAGTACAATTGGGCATGAAATGGAAGTGCTAAGTGATCTATTAAAAATTGATTTTGTTAAAGAGGCAAAAGGCACTTTTGGCTATTATGATATTCTTGTAAAAATTGAGGCATCATCAGAAAAGGAAATTGTAAGAATTATTACAAAAAAAATAAGGAAGGTTAAAAATGTTAATACAACTACAACGCTTTCTGTAATTTCAGAACAAGAAGA
>Ga0208837_1000084_pt1 | contig 15882 bp, 16 predicted proteins | sample DeeseametaMP0327_FD_184214 | JGI IMG/M metagenome (GOLD analysis project Ga0208837, IMG submission 184214) | Marine microbial communities from the Deep Atlantic Ocean - MP0327 (SPAdes) | ecosystem: Environmental > Aquatic > Marine > Oceanic | place: East of Recife, Brazil, South Atlantic Ocean...
CCCCATGGACTGCGACCTTGATTACACTTTCCCGAAATACAACCCAAATCCAGAAGACATGAAGATGCTTCACGTTTTGGCGGATAAGGTGAAGGAAACAGGCGCGGATGTTGGTTTTGCCTTTGATGGCGATGGCGACCGTTGCGGCGTAGTGGATAATGAGGGGAATGAAATCTTCGCCGATAAGGTCGGTGTGCTCCTCGCTCGTGATTTGACCAAAGTCTATGATAACAAACAGTTTGTTGTCGATGTGAAATCAACAGGGCTTTATAACGCCGATCCAGTCTTAAAAGAGCAGGGCGGAAAGACAGATTATTGGAAGACAGGGCACTCTTACATTAAGCGCCGCGTGAATGAACTAGACGCACTTGTCGGCTTTGAGAAAAGCGGTCACTACTTCTTTAACGCCCCAATCGGCAGAGGATATGATGACGGCATTCAGTCCGCTATCGCTATTTGCCGAATGCTCGACCGCGCGGGTGATAAAACTATGGCGCAGTTAAAGGAAGACCTTCCCGTGACGTGGAGCTCTCCAACGATGTCTCCAAAATGCGCGGATGAGACAAAATACGGCGTTATAGACAGCATTACGCAGCGAATCGAATCGTTGAAAAACGAAGGGAAAACACTGCTCGGTCAGGCCATTACAGACGTTGTGACCATCAACGGTGTGCGCTTCACACTTGAGGATGGCACATGGGGGCTGATCCGCGCATCATCCAACAAACCAACATTGGTTGTTGTGGTGGAAAGCCCTGTTTCAAATGATCAAATGCACGCCATGTTTGATGCGATCAACGACATTTTGGCTGACTTCCCAGAAGTCGGAGAATATGACCAAAAACTTTAAAGGCTGGTCTATATAATATTAGTATGAAACCCCGTTATCTAGATCGGGTAGGCCAAGCCCCTCTAAGCTCGGTATAACGCTAGGCGTAGCCTGCTGTACGGCGGGGGCTGTATTTTGTATCACACTACTTGTTCCTTGTTGAACGGTGTTGATAGCGTCCGTTGGACTGCTCATGAGCTGACCAGTAAAGCTATTAACATCAAGAACAGGTGGCTGGAATGTATCTGTAATGCCAAAAGCTTCATGGACATTTTTGAATAAGCTCGTAAGCCCTGAGAGCTTGTCTTCTGGACTACCACCATCTAAAGCACTATCTATCCACCCCCATACGGGTTCGGTGAACTCGATAACGCTAGCAAAAGTCTCCTTTGCAAGCGGATGTGTATTGTGTGAAAGGCCACCGACAATGTATTCGGATCCCATCGTGATACCAGCTGTCAAAACCGCTGTTGCTGCGATCATAAATACTGTCTTTAGCCCTGATGATAATTTGGGTGCCTCTGCCGCCATATTTCAAAACTTTTCTTAATATTATTGTTTACAATGCGAATGATTATCACTATGAAATAGTAAGTCAAGAAATTTGTTGAGAATAATTCTCAATTTCACTGGCGGCTTGATTGAGTAGAATATAAAGGGAAAGTGTCAAAATGAATAATAATGGTAGAAAAAATAGTGCTGTATCTAAATCGCTAAGCTTATCTTTTGCTGCTTTATTGACGGTATTACCAACGCAGCAAGCCGGTGCTCAAGGCGAAACCTTACAAGTAAATACAGAAAAAGCGAAAGAGGCTATGCAGCTTCTGATACCAGGGGCTCAAGAATTTGCAAGGGCTCAACAAATAGCCAGGCAGTCAAACCCAAATACTAAACAGCTTAGAGAGACGGCAAAAAATGCAACTGATATGTTGATTGAAGCCAATAAGAAAATGCCAAACTTATTTGCGCAAGGCCCAGATATTAGAATTCAATTCAACTATAATGGCCAAAACCTAAATGCAGATTTAGACTGCGATAAGCTCTTCTTTATGATTGGCCGCCAAGGCTTTTCCGCAAAGCCAACTATTGGTTTTGTTGAGCCTATTCATTCAGCAGCAATGGGCGTCCGTACATTGGATGCAGCAGCGGAGCAGGATGTTAAATATACATCGTCAACGATGTCACTGTTTCCACTTGATAACCCACATAAAAGAATTAAAGCCGCTGTAAATCATGTGTTTGCTGATAAGGATGGGAAGCAAAATAGAGGTGGCCATAATATTCCATACCAAACAATTATTAATGCTTCAAAAGCATGTGAAACCCATGTCAATGCAGCAACGATGGCCTTAACAAAATAAAACGAAGTTCGCTAAAATGAACGCTTCAAATACCATCAGAAATAAACCGGTTCGTCATGACCTTGGTCTCCAAGGTCATTTCGGGCAGCTGCATAAGTTGCAAGCGGGTATTCAGCCTGAGGTGCAAAAATATATAGCCAATATTGGTGGTTTAATTACCAGTGAAGTAATACAGGTTCCTGATGATAATGGGGCTTCATATAAGAAGCGCATTTTTAATTTGGATTTTGGTGAGGGCGCAGAGGAACTTAACTTTTCTGGTGATCTGAAATCAATGAATGCTTATTTAGAGGGGCTTCATACCCCCCTTAAAACGAGTGCTCAACGCGCAGTTAGAAATTCATATACACCATCAAATGCAAGCATGAAGCAAAAGCTTAAATCATGGTGGAATAACCGAGAAGAGATTAAAGCTAAATCCCATAACGAACGTCTTCTTTTAAACTCACTATTACGTTTTGCTTCTACAGGTTCGGTTGTTGTTCCTGAATATGTTCATGAAGACCTTCAGGTCGATAGTGCTGCTTGTCACGCAGGGCCAGAGCAAAATATGCGCACCGATAATATGTGGGATTCATCACACGAAATCGACTATGATGAGCGTGCAAAGCGCCATGATCCTGCTGTAACTAAAAAGCCTTTAGAACCGGCCATTATTCCTGGGTCTAGCTTTGATCCGCTTCATGGCTTTTTATTTGAAATTGATAAGGCGGCGCTAGACAATGGTAACCTTCGTAGTGCGCAGCGTGAGCTTAAATCATGGCTAACTAAGAATATTCAAGAAATTAATGGGCAATCTTTAGATCACGACAGTGGCTTTATAGCTCTAAAGCCAGACGAAATAGATCAGCTCGCGCAAAGAGTGCATTCAGGTGCAGAAGATAAAACATTATCTTTGCTTTTATCCCGAGTGGATACTGAAGAACGAATAGATAAGGCTATTAAGCGCATAGAGGCGACTTTAAGTGATTTCAAAAACTCTGAGCTTTTACAAGGTATCGTTCGCGAGTCAGCTGATAAGAGAACTGCTGATCAAAAAATTAGAGATACTTTGCATGCAACCTCATCTATGAGCAGCATTATCGGTTCTGATTTCATGAAAGAAAGCTGGGCTTATCACCGTAACTCTCAGAAAGACCTTCCCGCGATGGGCATGGTGCTTAAGGATCTTCAAGTTTTAGAAGGTGTTTATAACCATTTTCTAGAAAATGGTGCCACAGACCTTCAGCGTGAGGCCATAGCACAAGATAAAGAATTTTATGCTTTGCTAGGCTTCTCTGAAAAAATGGCGGAAAGTTTGGAAGATGGCTTTAAAGAGTTTGCATCTAAGCAAGGTGAATATGCAGTAAAAGCGGAAGGGTATAGTAGACTTAAACAAAGTTTTAGAAACGCTTCAACAGCAGGAATTTTTATCTCTGAGGAGCATCTGAGAAAAGAACATAATGATGTTCTTGATACCCTGCAGGTTAGTTTAGGGCAGGGCGGTGGTCATGCTGAACGTTTTGGCGGAGAGCTTGTTCATAACACGATCGACTTTTTCGAGGACCTTTATAAGCAGCCGTTTGAGTCTGTACAGAATTTTGCTTTCTTCTCTGCTATGGTTTATCTCACATACCAAACATATGCGTTAAAAGCGCAAATGGGCATGGCCGAAGAAGCGGCGACTATTGATATAGCCACTATTGGCAATGGTCTTGATGCCGGAGTTATCCCTGGTTTAGAAGGTTTGCCGGATGTAGGGGAAATGGATTCTTCGCTCTTAACTTTAAATGCAGAAGATTTGGCGTTTAAGGATATGACGCTTGAGCAATGTAAGTCTGCTGAGTATATGATTTGCCATACACACCAAATCCTATTTGGCTTGATTGAATATAAAGATCAGCTTTCTGGCTATGTCGGGGATACGTCAAAGGTTTTTATGGATATTGTAAATGGTTTTACCGCGCTGCCTGCAAAAATGGCTGGCCTTCCAGTTGATGATGCACCAGCCTCTATCGAAGCAGCCAGCAAAGTTTCCGAAGCTGTAACGGAGGCCTTTACAACAAGTAATAATGTGCAAAGCTTTGGTCTTCATGGCCCTATGTTTGCGTCTTTTGCGACAATGGGTTTCATGCATGGCCTGAAAGCATTTCCTAGAATAGGGGAGTTCTACAAAAGCTCTTCTGATGCTGCGCGTGTTCTCGGACGAGAAAGGCCGGGAGCAATAATCGGTCTTGTCGGCGGTTTGGTTGCTGATCATTCTGGTGCGATAGCGTCGTTGCTTGATACGCCGGGGACAGGGGTTGCCGCAACCTTTGCTGCGACAACACTTGGTTATTATGCGTTTAAGCGTAAAGGTGAAGCCAAGGAAGCGGTCATTAACAAAATAGAAGCCGCAATAGGCGCTTCTATTAAGCCATATATTACAGAAGGGATTGAGCCAGCAATAGATAGTGACGAAATCTACAAGCTGTTCTTTGGTGAAGGTCATGAAGTTAAACGCGCTGTAATTGACCTGGAGCCAAATAAAGTTCTGAATGTGTTGGGCTTGTCTTCACAAAGCGGCGTCGGCAGTAAAATAACTCTAGATCAGTCAAATATTGCAAAAATCATTGTGCAAATAAATAAGCTATCTTTGAATGTTGCTATGAGCGGTGAATCACTTGGTGTTGAGCATGGGACATACCAAAACTTCCTTGAAGCAAAAACGGCAAGAATTGTTGAAGCACTTAAATTACATCAAAAAGGCGGGCTAGAAGAAAAAGAACTGGCTGCAATCTTTAAAAATGATTGGCGTGACGTCCTCGCGGCAGAGGTTCATCTTACAGGGCGTAGTGATATCTTTCAAGCGGCTTATGATACTTTGCCATCAAAACGTGAATTTGTAAGGTTAAATAGAGCAGGCGCAGCAAAGCGCGGCAGCTGTAAGCGTCTTCAAAATACATTTGATAACGCAGCTTCTGTTGAGGCCCGTAAAGTTGAGCTAGGGCATTTTAAGCGTTACATCAATCAGCGTATGGCTTGTGATAGTCGTGGCGCACTTGATAATTTAAAATATCAATCTGCATTATTGGGCGCGCAAGTTGGGACAGGGCTAAAAGTTGCCTTTGATCGAACAAAACAGCATCTTCTTAACCCTGCATGGGAGGGCGCTGTAAATACTGTAATGCGCCCATCATATGGCTTGCTGCAGGATATGCCGGCTAAGAAGGCTCTTTTCTGGGGGGCTGCTGCTACTGGTGTGACTTTGGGCGTGATTGATAATACAGGTGTGACTGGTAATGCTACACTTGATGCCATTACACAAAATGAATCAATTAATGATCTTTCATATCTATGGTATGGAGTGGCTGGCGGCCTTGCTACTGGACTGGCCGCAACGGTTGTTAATATAGTGGAAGATAAAGCAATTGTTCACGGGGCTGTTGGCGGTAGTTTTCTTGTAGGCGCAAGTGCAGGGCATTATGGCGTTAAGCATGGTGTTAAGCCAATTTTTGGCTATGCAAAGGAACGTCTAAGAAAAATTCTGACAGGTACACCCAAACCGTCAAATGAACAAAAAAATGTAAAAAGCACTAAGGCTTGCGACTACATTGTTGGCAAGTAAGCTCTTGTAATAATTAGATGAAAATAATTTTCCGCACAAAAGATGAATGCATTCGCTTCGTTTCGAATTTGTTGTGGATAATTGTACGCTTTTGATTTTATGGAGGATAATTGGAGCGAGTGAAGGGATTCGAACCCTCGACTTCAACCTTGGCAAGGTTGCGCTCTACCCCTGAGCTACACTCGCATAATGTCCGCAAGGACAGGTGTGTTTATAGCGATTTTTGAAATCTAATCAAGCGATTTTTTTAGATTTTGTGTATTTTTTTAGTATAAGGCGCCAACCTTGATTAAAGGCACTTTATAACCGAGTGGATCCATATCCGGAAATATAGAAAAGATGATAACATTCGGGCTTTTCTCAATCGGGTCTGCGAAATTATCAGGAATTTCACATTCAAGTAGTTTATCTTCGTTCTTATCTTGCTCTTTATATACAAGTTGAAATAAACGTTGGTCACGGTAATATTCAACGCGCCTAACAATATCAGGAAGCGGAGCATCACTCACAAGTGTAATACGGCCATCATGCAGGACACCAAGTTCAATATTCATTATACAGGTCTCCCTATATCAATTTTCGCTTCATGAATAAGGCCGCCAATAGAGTTTGAGTTATCAAAATCTGTTTTAAGGGCAACACGTTCCGATATTGGGCCGAGTTTTTCTTCTAAAATGCCTAGAATATTCTTAATAGGGGACTGCTCGATATCTTCGCTACTGCTCTCTCTGTGTGCCATAACTGTTTGATCGGACAGTCCTGACTGAAACTCTCTGAGTTGTGTTTCTGTAATAGCAGGTGTTTCAGAACCAAGTGCATTTACTTGTTGGTTCCTTAAGTCTGCGTAGTCTATATCATCCCTGTATACGTTGCTCATCATGCGCTCTTTATTTTTTAGCTCATTTTTTGATATATGATACGTGTAAAGTGTTAATAAATTATATACTATATACAGCATTTGAGACAAATGTGAGTAACTCGAAAGTGTAATGATATGAGTGTTTTAGAAGATGTTCCTGAAGTGGCTGAACTGCCGACAACGCCTGAGGATCTGTTTAACGTATTGGAAAAATTGAATATTACTTATGAATTATTTAATCATGATCCTATTTTTACAGTTGAAGAAGGTCGGGATTTAAAGCTCGATATTCCGGGTGTTTCTTGCAGAAATTTATTTTTAAGAGATAAAAAGAAAAATAATTTTTTAATAACGGCGGCTAATCAAACACAAATAGATTTAAAAACACTGCCGGAAAAAATAGGGGCTTCACGTTTATCTTTTGGTTCAAAAGATCGCCTGTGGGAGCTTTTGGGTATATGTCCAGGCTCAGTTTGTCCATTCACAGTTTTAAATGATAAAGACCATAAAGTGAAAATAATCCTAGATCAGTTTATGATGGAGAGTGATTTGATTAATGTTCATCCTCTTGATAACTCAATGAGTGTCGCATTAACTCCAGATGATTTGTTGAAATTCCTAGAATTTACGGGGCATGAGCCACAAATCCTTGCTTTTTAGAGAGAAAGCCTACATATAACTATCAAACAGTCAAACAAGGGATATGACTAATGCTTATAGGAACGCCGCAAACATCGCCTCAACAAAGTTCAGGTGCTCAAGATACTGCTGATATTTTTAATGCGTCTATTGAGAATTTTGAAGAAAAAGTGATACATGCATCAATGCAGCGCCCAGTTTTAGTGGACTTTTGGGCGCCTTGGTGTGGGCCTTGTAAACAGCTAATGCCTGCGCTCGAAAAAGCAGTGTCAGAGGCTGGTGGTTCTATCGCACTCGCTAAAGTGAATTTAGATGAAAATGAACAGCTAGCAGCAGCGCTTCGCGTTCAATCTGTTCCAACTGTTTTTGCGTTTTATGGTGGGCGTCCAATTGATGCGTTTCAAGGTGTACAGTCAGAAAGTCAGATTAAGGCTTTTATAGATAATGTTTTAAAAGCTAGCGGCGCTGAGCCATCAGGTGGTCTTGATATCGAAGACGCTTTAGAAGCTGCTGCAAACGCACTTGCAGATGGAGCGTTAAGAGAAGCGCAAGAACTCTACGCAGCGGTATTGCAAAAGGATCAAACAAATATCTTTGCCTTCACGGGTATGCTCAGAACCTTTATTGCGGCTGAAGCAGTTGACCACGCAAAGCAAATGCTTGATAACGCGCCGGAGGAAATTGTTAAGCATCCTAAGTTCTCAGAGGCACAAGCTGTTGTTGAACTGGCACTCAAGGCTCCTGCTGATGATGAGTTGAGCGCGCTGAAAGCAAAGCTAGCTGAAAACCCGGAAGACCATAGCGTTGCACTTGAGCTTGCAGAGGCAAGCTTTGCTGCTGGTCAAAAAGAGGCAGCGATTGAGATACTTCTTGAGAGTATAAAGCGTGATCGTGAATGGAATGACGAAGCGGCGCGTAAGATGTTGCTTGAATTCTTTAAAGCTCTGGGAATGGTTGATCCCCTTACAATTCAGGCAAGAAAGAAGCTTTCTTCTCTTCTTTTTTCTTAATTTAATTCTATATCAAAATTATGAGTACTGCTAACAACCCATTTATGCCAAGTTTTAAAGATCTGCCAAAGGAGATGCCAATTTTTCCTTTGTCGGGTGTTTTACTTATGCCATTTGGACGCTTACCACTTAATATTTTTGAACCGCGCTATATTGATATGGTGAATGATGCCATGAATACACACCGTATGATTGGTATGATTCAGCCAAAGGTTAAAGGTGAGTGTCACAAGCTTTATAATGTCGGCTGTGCTGGACGTATAGTCGAGTTCGCGGAAACTGATGATGGACGTTATCTAGTGACGCTTCAAGGTGTCTCACGTTTTCGCATTGATCAAGAGCTTGAACAAGATCACCTCTATAGAACAATCAAGCCTGATTGGGATGGTTATGAAGGCGATTTAAATCCTAAGGGGTGTTTGGATGTTGACCGTGGAAGGCTAACACGGCTGCTCTCTACATATTTTGATCAGCAAGATATGTCCTGCGACTTTAAAAAATTTGATAATACACCCGACGGTAAACTTATGACATGCTTATCCATGGTCTGTCCTTTTACCGCATCTGAGAAGCAAGCTTTACTAGAACAGGTTTGCTGTGTTCAACGTGCTAAGCTCTTTATGAATATGCTAGAAATGGCTATAGAGCAGGGTGATCCTATGGACCCTAGCACAAAAAGTTGTCACTAATTTCGGTGCATTTTCAATCCTCATCTATGATCAAGTCTAAGATTAATTTAGACATGATATGATGTGGATCTTGCATAGCTTCGTTCATCTCACCATGCGAGAGTTTAGGAATGATATGAACATCGCTATGCCCATTGGACTTGTTAAGAGTAGTGCTGAACTTCATTGATTGCATGGCTGCCGCTGGCCTTTTTGCTGTCGTAAATATAAGAAAGCGTGGGAAGTCTTTTTTATTCTCGGCATGGTATGCAGGTGAAGCGTCCTCAAGTTTGCTTTTATCTTCGCCAAAATTTTTCTTAATTGATCTGCTAATGAAGTTACCCCCTTTGTCCATCCGTTCGTTCAAATCAAAGCTAGCGGTGTCGACAGGGATTACAGATTTTAATGATGCAAAGCTCAAACCCTTTTCGTTTAAGTAGCGCTCATCCGTTCCTATAAGAGCAGCAATATGTGCTCCGGCAGAATGACCAGAAAGATGTATGCGCTTTGGGTCGCCGCCATATTTATGAATATTGTCATGAACCCATTTGATAGCTGTCGCTGTATCTTCTGCTTGTGAAGGGTGCGGGTTCTGGGGGGCGAGACGATAATTGATATTTACAAGAATGATATCATTTCGATTATAAAAATGCGCTTTATCATCGTGGCTTTTTTTATCGCCTGTAAACCATGCTCCACCATGAATGAATATTAAAACAGGGCGCTCTTGTTTCTTACGCTCATCAGGTGTGTATATATCCATAACCTGAAGTGGATGTTTCCCGTAGGGAATATCTTTGTGAACTTCCGAACGAATATGTGTTAAGACACGCTTTACAAAACTAGTGGCATATGATGGCTGGGCACTGATGGATATCGTGCCAAGTGCTAAAATAAATAGAAATGTATATCGAGCCGTAAACATAATATTAGGTCTTTCCTGATGGTTATGACATTGTTACGATGCTGCACCATAATATCCTGCGTTTTAATTTTTTCGAATGAAAAAGAAAGTGAAGCATAGATGAGTGTAGATATAGATCCAAAGCTACTCGAAATTTTAGTATGTCCTGTGACTAAATCTCCATTGGAATATGATGCAAAGGCCGGTGAGCTTATATCAAGGCAAGCTAAGCTTGCTTTTCCTATTCGCGATTCGATACCTGTGATGCTTGTTGAGGAGGCGAGAGAGCTGTAAAGCTCTCTTTCTCATATTATCTATTAAAATGGACGTGTGTATTTTTTATATACGTCCTGAATATCCGCTTTAACATCATTCGATAGCGTTAAATCAATGGAAGCAATGTTGGACTTTAACTGCTCCATAGAGGTTGCCCCAATGATATTGGATGTAAGAAATGGCTGTTCATTTACAAAAGCGAGCGCCATCTGACAAACATCTAGGCCATATTTTTCAGCAATGTTCATATATTCTCTAACAGCATTCTGCGCATGCTCTGTGTCGCGGGGAATATTATTAAGTAGTGTCCAGCGTGTTCCGTCTGGTCGTGCTCCGTCCATGTATTTACCGCTTAGCATGCCAGTGGCAAGCGGCGACCACGCAAGTAAACCGCAATCTTCTGCAATAGCAATCTCGGCAAGGTCTGGTTCAAATATACGGCAGAGCAGTGAATATTCATTCTGAATGGATGCCATACGCGGTAAACTATGCTTCTTGGATAGTTCAAGCCATTTCATTGTGCCCCATGACGTCTCATCAGAGAGGCCGATATGCCTAATTTTACCTGCTTTTACAAACTCTCCGAGTGTCTCAAGAACTTCGATGAAATTATCTTCTTCTTTTTCAGCGTCAAAGCTTGGGTTGAAATCCCAATATTGTTGAAAGTGGTATGAGCCACGGTTCGGCCAATGAAGTTGGTAAAGATCAATGTAATCCGTTTGCAGACGTTTTAGTGAGCCTTCAATAGCCTGCGTAATGTTTACACGATCGATCTTATTTTGACCATCTCGTATATAGTTCGGACCCGGGCCTGCAATTTTTGTCGCAAGTACAACGTCGCTACGACGTCCCGTTTTGGCAAACCAAGTTCCGATAATTTCTTCGGTTTTGCCGTAGGTATCTGCATTAGGTGGTACGGCATACATTTCTGCTGTGTCCCAAAAATTGACGCCTTTTTCTAGGGCGTAATCCATTTGCTCATGACCTTCGCTCTCGTTATTTTGGCGCCCCCATGTCATGGTGCCTAAACAAATAACGCTTACATCAATATCGGTGCGGCCTAGCTTGTTATACTTCATGAAAAAAATCCTAACTCTGTATTCTTTGGGAAATAAAAAATGCTGGTTAGTTAAACCAACCAGCATCCATATTGTTCATGTGAATTAAAAGTCAATCTATGGCTTTTAATTATTCAGTCGGCGCGCCGCCTGCTAGATCTTCAAGAGAAGGGGATGCGTTATCATCATCTTCTACAATCTCATCGGCATACATACCTGATGGCGCTGAATTCTGGCTAGCAATTGTACCCCATTCTTCTTCACCATCCATAAGATCGATTTGCTCATCATCTTCTTCGTAAGCAACCATACGCTGATGAGAGCGCACAAGATCTTCTTTAAGGTTTGGTGTTTCGATTGTTTCTTCTGCAATTTCGCGAAGAGCAACAACTGGGTTTTTATCGTTATCACGCTCAATAGTAAGTGGTGAGCCTGAACCGATTTTGCGAGCGCGCTGCGCTGCAACCATTACAAGTTCAAAGCGGTTTTCAACTTTATCGATACAATCTTCAACGGTAACACGTGCCATGTATATAAATCCTATTAGTATGTCTTATCTGATCAGAAGTAAGTTATATAAAGTTTTATGTCAGTGAATGCAAGGCTTGATATTGACCTTGTGCTTTATAACTGCATGATTATGGCATGAATTTAGCTGTACCAGACAAAGATTGCTCTTTATGCCCACGTTTGAAGGGGTTTATTGACGATAACCGTATTAAGTTTCCCGATAAGTTCAATGCACCTGTTCCTTCTTTTGGTTCAATTGATGCGCGCCTCTTGGTAGTGGGGTTGGCGCCTGGTTTGAAGGGGGCTAATTTTACTGGGCGTCCTTTTACGGGAGATTATGCTGGCGATCTATTGTATCCAACGTTGGTAAAGTTTGGCTTTGCTAAGGGGGTGTTTGCAGGGCATCCGGATGATGGGGTGGAGCTTTTGGATGCTCGCATTACAAACGCTGTGCGCTGCGTTCCGCCAGAAAATAAGCCTACAGGTGAAGAGATTAATACATGCCGCCCATTTTTGATTGATGAGATTGCAGCTATGAAAAACCTAAAGGTTATCTTATGTCTTGGGTTAATATCTCATAACTCAGTGCTGAAAACCTTAGGGGAAAAACTGTCTGCGCATAAATTCTCTCACGCGGCTCAGCACGATATTGGTGATATAATCGTCATAGATAGCTATCATTGCTCGCGCTACAATACCAATACAGGCCGCTTAACAACTGAAATGTTCGAAGATGTGTTTGCGCAGATTAAGGCTGCGTTTTAAATGGCAGCCTTATCAATATCATCTCTTTGTGGGTTTATGCTTCCGCGCTTAATCATTAGTTTATTAAGTGCGTTTACATAGGCGCGCGCAGAAGCGACAAGAGTGTCTGTATCTGCACCTCCGCCATTAACGACTTTATCAGCTTCTTCTAGTTGTACGGTTACTTCGGCTTGCGCATCTGTCCCGCCTGTTACGGCATGTACTTGATACAGCTTTAATCTCGCTTCTGGGTGCGGATAGATTTCGCGTATAGCTCTGAAAATAGCGTCCACAGGGCCATTACCTTCAATTTTTGCACTGTGCATTTTGCCCTCGATGCTTAACGTTATATCCGCTGTTTGCGGTCCGTCTGTACCAGCTTCGATTTTAAGGCTGTGGAATTTGAGTGCCTCATTTTTACGAACGACTTCATCTTCAACAAGTGCGATTAAATCATCTTCAAAGATTTCCTTCTTACGGTCTGCTAAGACTTTAAAACGCTTGAAGGCATCATTCAGCGCATCATCTGAAAGCTCAAACCCAAGCTCGGAAAGTTTGCTTCTAAAGGCAGCGCGTCCAGAATGCTTTGCCATAACAAGCTTGCTTTCAGTGATGCCGACGCTTTCCGGTGTCATGATCTCGTATGTTTGTGCGTGCTTTAACATCCCGTCTTGGTGGATACCGCTTGCGTGAGCGAAAGCATTGGCACCTACGATAGCTTTATTCGGTTGCACATTAGTGCCTGTAATACTGCAAAGCGTGCGAGATGCTTTTGTGATTTTGGTTGTATTTATATTGTTTGTGTAAGGAAGGAGGTCGTGACGTGTTCTTAGAGTCATTACCAATTCTTCAAGTGCGGCATTTCCGGCGCGCTCACCAATACCGTTAATAGTGCACTCCATCTGACGTGCGCCAGCTTGAACGCCGGCTAAGCTATTGGCAACCGCAAGTCCAAGATCGTTATGGCAATGTGTTGATATGATCGCTTTATCAATATTCGGTACGCGCTCAAACAGCATTTTGATTTGCGCAGCATATTCCTCTGGGATTGCGTAGCCAACTGTATCTGGAATGTTAATAACCTGTGCACCGGCATTAATGGCTGTTTCAACAGCTTTACAAAGGAAGTCGTCTTCCGTTCTGCTGCCGTCCTCGGCACTCCATTCGACATCATCGGTGAATTTGCGGGCGAAGGTGACGCTATCGTGAATAGCCTCTATAACTGAGTTCTCACCCATCTTTAATTTATACTTCATATGAAGTGGGCTAGTTGAGATAAACGTATGAATACGCTTGCTTTCTGCGGCTTGAATAGCCTGGCCAGCCGCTTCGATGTCCGCTTCTTTGGCGCGTGATAATCCGCAAACGGTCGCATTCTTAACAGTTTTTGCAATTTGGCTTACCGCTTCAAAGTCACCAGGGGAGGCTATGGGAAAACCTGCTTCGATCACATCAACGCCCAACTCATCGAGAATAATAGCCATCTTAAGCTTCTCTTCAAGGGTCATTGAGCAGCCCGGTGATTGTTCGCCGTCACGAAGGGTTGTGTCAAAAATAATGACGCGATTAGGGTCTTTTTTTACTGTGTCATAAGCTTTGCTCATGGAGTGCTCCTTAATTATAGCTGCGTTTGTAGCGTGGCTATCGTTCTATTTCAATATGAAGATGATTTAAAAATTGAATTCCCCTGAAGCGTGGACACGTGCGTATCCCATGCGCCGCTCAGGGGCGCATAAGGAGCAGGAGGCTGAGGTGTGTTTGAATACTGTTATTCATTAAGAAATGAATAAAGCTGAAATACCGATTTCATGCAAGAAAAAAACAATAATATGTATTTTCGTTGAAATATTAAAAAAAATATTAATGAATAGTTAATGAAAATAAGTGCTAATTTATTTTCAATTAAGCCTGTAAGGTATTGATTCTAAACGATATATTTTTTTGTGTTGGGGGTTGCTTTGTTTAGGGGGCTCGTATATATTCGATGCCTTTTTCAAAAATCACTGTTGCATTGAATTTAAAAAGACTCTAAGTGTGTAAGCCTTGTTGTGACAAAACAGCTGACCAAAAGATAAGGAGTTTAAAGCTATGTCCGATTTTTCTCTAGCCGAGTATATTTGGCTTGATGGTGCTATACCAACTCGTCGCCTACGTTCAAAAGCGCGTGTGGTAAATTTAGGTGACAACCCTTCAATTGAAGATTTCCCTGAGTGGAGCTTTGACGGCTCTTCTACTATGCAGGCTGAAGGTGATGACTCTGACTGCCTTTTGCAGCCAGTTGAATTTGTTCCGGACCCAATTCGTGGTCTAGGTAATTACCTTGTAATGTGTGAAGTAATGAACCCTGATGGTACGCCGCATGCATCTAACTCACGTGCACAACTTCGTGAAGTTCTGGAAGCGGGTGCGGATGCTCAAGACCCTTGGTTTGGTTTTGAACAAGAGTACACACTCTTTACTGCTGGTCGTCGTACACCTCTTGGTTGGCCTGATCATGGCTTCCCAGCGCCTCAAGGACCATATTATTGTGGTGTAGGTTCTGATGAAGTATTCGGCCGTGAAGTTGCTGAAGCACATGCTGAAATCTGTCTTGCTGCTGGTATCATGTTCTACGGTATTAATGCCGAAGTTATGCCAGGTCAGTGGGAATTCCAAACAGGTTACCGTGGTGGTGATGATAAAGCGAGCGCGCTTAAGATTTGTGACCAAACAATGATTGCACGTTGGTTGCTTTGTCGTGTTGCTGAAGAATATGACATTGTCGTTTCTTTCGATAACAAGCCTATTAAAGGTGACTGGAATGGTGCGGGTATGCACACAAACGTGTCTACAAATGATACGCGTGACAAGTCTAAGGGTAAGGCTGCTATTGATGCTGCTGTTAAAGCTCTTGGTGAGAAGCATGCTGAGCATATCACACTTTACGGTGCGGCACTTGGTGAGCGTCTAACTGGTGATCATGAAACATGTGACATTAACACATTTAAAGCGGGTACGGCTGACCGTGGTTGTTCTATCCGTATTCCTCAGCAGGTTGCTCTTAAAGGTTATGGTTACTTCGAAGATCGTCGTCCAGGCGCGAACGCAGATCCATACCTCGTAGCAGCACGTATTTCTGCAACAGTCTGTGGTGTTGATGAGTCAGTAATGAAATTCACAAGCTGGCCACGTAGGGAAAAAAAACTAAAAGTGGCGGCTGAGTAGTCATTTTAGTGAAATAAATATTAGAAAGGGCGCCATTTGGCGCTCTTTTTTTATGTTGAAATGAAATTTTGCTGGCTTATGTTAATTGGTGAGGTGGATTTGTTAACGATTATAAGATATTATTCTATTTCTAGAGGCGAGTTCTGCCTGTAATTATTCAATGCGATGATGGTGGAAAATGATCCGTAAAAAGGGCGATAAAGATAAGGAAGATAAAGTTGTGGCAGATGAGGG
>Ga0208837_1000085_pt1 | contig 15805 bp, 8 predicted proteins | sample DeeseametaMP0327_FD_184214 | JGI IMG/M metagenome (GOLD analysis project Ga0208837, IMG submission 184214) | Marine microbial communities from the Deep Atlantic Ocean - MP0327 (SPAdes) | ecosystem: Environmental > Aquatic > Marine > Oceanic | place: East of Recife, Brazil, South Atlantic Ocean...
AAATATATTTGAAGTCAATGGATTAGAAAAATTAAAGAATTTATAAAAACTTTAAATAGTATAATGTGAACTTTAGAATATTCCGGACTTACCAAAAAATATAAAAGAATTAAATTTATCAAATAATAGGATACATGATATAGACAAAATACTAAACTATAAAGAGTTATAAATATTGTTTTTATCAATAAATTTTATTGAGACTATTCCTAATATTGCAACAAATTTAACTAAGTTATAAGTATTACGTATAGCACGTAATAGATTAGGTCGGATATTATTTGATTAGCTACCAGAAAGTTTAAAAAATTTAGATGTATAAAGAAATCAAATAGAAGAAATATTTTATCTTGAATAAGCCTAATAATTAAAATCATTAGATTTATCATTTAATTTTTTAAATAATATAGATTTCATAAGGTAAGACATGGATAGTTTAGAATATTTAAATTTAAGTAATAATCGTTTTAATGACATATCTCCATTACTAGATTAGAATAATAGATTGATACTTAATTCATTAGAAAAATTAAATTTAAGTAATAATCATATAAGAAGTATCGGACCTTTGTATGGTGATAATCTAATAAATCTGAATATAAGAGATAATAGATTACATACTATTATTGGATTAGAATAGATTAATGTTGAAGTAGGAAAACCTTCAACATTGAAAAGTCTAAGTACTTAAAATTATGGTATTATATTACAAATATTCGCAATACAAAAGAATGTACACTAATAAGGACTTCATTAACTAGAATGGAAAGCTGAATAAAAATAATATTGGGAATAACAAGCTACATATGATCCTACTTAATTCTTAGGATAAGAAAAACCATAAGATAATGCGATATATATAGATTTTAAAACATTAAATTAGATGTATTTAATGGGAGCATAATTTTTGATTTTGAAACCATTTACATTCTTTAATAAAACTAACTTTCCACATGATAGTCAATAATAACATAGGTTTATATTGAAAGTAAGTACGACACGATGGAAATAATAGGAATGGTATTATAAATATTTAATAGATTAACGATACTATTTTAATAATATGTTATATTAGGCCACATATAGTAAGTAATAAAAATTACCGTTTAGAATAGACATAAATAGAGATATACTTAAATTACCAAATAAAGGATTCTATTGATGATAGATGATTATGAAGAATACGTATTTATAAACATTCTATTGTTAGATGGTACTAATGACCCAGAAGTAGATAATCAAATATACTTTGTCATAATACAATAAGTAACTAATAATGATGTAGATATAGGATAATATATAGAATAAGGAAATGTAAGATACGGAGTAATTCGAAAATGATATTTTATTTATTTTTACTCAAATATTTGAATTAAAATAAATATAACAAAATATTACCTTCATAAATAAAAGATATACTATGGATGGTAAATTTAGTAACTCGATATGGTATAGTAAGAGAATATATACTTTTTAGACATAATAATTTTATTTATTTAAAAAAAAACAGATGATAAAATGTAATAATTTGTAAAAAATAGAATAAATATTCGAATATGAGTGTGAATAAGTGAGTAGTACTATTATTATAGGAGCAATGTTTAGATGAAAAAATAAAGTAATAAAAAAAGATCGAAGAAGAAAAATAGATGAATATTATTTTTTTACTCTTTTTTTCATTATCTTACTTTCTTGGATATTCAACAAAGTAACATAATGTTTGTATAAATTTAAACCGAATCGAATAAAATAGATGATAAAATAAAATTTTAATACTTGATAAGTCTAATACTTTAAGAACATAAGATTCGAATGATACTAATACTTTAAGAACATAAGATTCGAATGATACTAATACTTTATAAGTCTAATACTTTAAGAACATAAGATTCGAATGATACTAATACTTTATAAGTCTAATACTTTAAGAACATAAGATTCGAATGATACTAATACTTTATAAGTCTAATACTTTAAGAACATAAGATTCGAATGATACTAATACTTAATAATTCAAATATTTTCAAAATAAGATATATTCAATAAACAAAATCATTATGAATAATAAATACTATCATTCATGTATCCAAAAATATATTATTTGTACCAACTATATTTGTCATTAGTAAGTAATATACTATTCTTAAACATACTAGTTAAGAACTCGCTAAGTTATATACATAATATATCATCTAACCTAGTATAGTATTCTTTAATATTGTAGTTTCTATCTAAGTTACTATGTATTTTCTCAATATTCTATCCTCCGATAAACATAATAATATGATTTTTATCTTCATCATATTCGATCCTATTTTCTTATGACCTATATATTGTTATTACTAAATCGGCATAATAATATACTCTAGTATACTAATTTTCAAGTATACTAATAGTATTTTCTTTAGTATAATAATCTAATTTAAGTGATCCATCTTATGTTTTAGTAGTCTTCTTAGAATGATCATAATTGATATTTAGACCATCTACAATCAATATATTCTAGTATTTAAGTATGATTTCTATGTAAGGTTATAAACACTATATGAACTCATCGAAAGCTTCAATATGTTATTATTAGAATCTGAATTTATCTTTGTTACTTAGAGTAGATAAGTTATTCCTACTAAAAACATAAGATATTATCAATCTCAAGTATTCTTAATTTATTGTAAGTTTATTGTTTAAATATTAGAACATTTGTATTTTATTTTTTATTTCTTCATAGTATCTTTTTTATGTATGGATACCAAATAATCATTTTATTTTGAAATTAATAATTCTATATTGAATATATTAACTTCAAAATGTCAAAATAATTAATAGGTTCTAATCGAATAAGTTCATTTGTACTTGTTACGAACATCTTTCATTGAAACTATACTATTCTAAATGTGATAAATACTTTTGTAGTGAATGCATCGATCATAATAAGTAAGTATCAAGAGTTTCATAAAAATAGATGTAAGATACTATCGATAATTGGTCATATTAATATGATAGATTGAAAGCTATTACATAGTAGAATAGTATAAATCCGAACTAATTAATGAAAATCTAAAAGTCAGGATTAGTAAAGAATATCATACATACTTAAAATAATAAAGTAATAGAAGATACAATTTTTAGATTGACATTATAAATAAGTATATAATGTTATGATATGTTCAAATGATACTACAACATTTGCAAAACTTACTCGAACTATTATATTTAGATCCTTAGAATAATATGATAGAATGGGACGGATACTAACTTATTCCGGATAATACTTGTAGAAATATGACTATCTAATGTAATACTGATTTGATTTATTGGTAAGAAGTTCTTACATTGAAATGTAATATATTATGAATTCGAGATAAGAACTTCTTCATAATATAAATGATCCGAATGTTTAGGATATTATGATAAATCATTCAAATAAACTATGATCTAATTCGGATACGAGTGTCTAATCTAATTGTTTTATTTTATTATTTCCTTTGATTTCTACATCATGACCTTAATAATTAATATGTAGACTTTGTAGATTATGAAGATTATTTAAATTTTCTATTTTATTTATTTCTCCTAAATACAATAATCTTAGATTTACTAATTTGTCTAAATTCTATATTTTTCTAAGTTCATTATTTTTGATTACTATACTTTCTAGTTATATACAATTATCTAGACCATGTATATTAGTAATATTATTGAATCCTAAGTATAATACTCTTATATTACTGTTATTTATGTGTATTTCGGATATTTAATTATGATTTAATCCTAAAAAATACAATGATTCTAAATTATCGAGATTATCTAATTTTGATATTCTATTATTCGATAAATACAGATACTTCAATTATTTTAGATTATCTAGTCCTTCGATTTATTCTATTAGATTATTGTCTAAATTCAATGATTCTAGATTATCTAATGATTCTAGACCTTCTATTTTGCTTATCTTATTATTCGATAGATCTAAATATTTTAATTTTTTCAAGTTATGTAATCCTGTAATTTAAGTAATATTATTATTTGACAATACTAAAGTTTTCAATTCAGTATATTGACTCATATCACATATGGTATCAATATTTTAGTTAGACATATAAAGTTAAGTGCATTATTTGTTTATTATTTACTACATTTTATTATGAAATTAAAATAATCATAGAATCATAGATACATGAAACATATCATTTTTACATGGATATTCAAAAAACTAATAATTTCTAAAATGTAGCTCATAGTCTATATTCTTGGTAATCTATAATTTATTTATACTTATAAACCGAATGATATAACTATTATAATCTATACCAAAAGATGTCAAAAAAATTAACTTATCTTCCGAAGGAATTACTAAGATCGAAGGACTCGAAGAGTATGTGAATCTAGAATAACTGTCATTAAATAGTAATAAAATCGAGAAGATCGAAGGACTCGATAATCTCGTAAACCTATAATACTTAGACTTGAGTTATAATAAAATCGAGAAGATCGAAGGACTCGATAATCTCGTAAACCTATAATACTTAGACTTCCGTTAAAATAAGATTACTAAGGTAGAAAATCTTGATAATTTACTATAGTTACGTGATTTAATATTATTCCAAAATGATATAACTGAAATACATGGACTTGATAATATAGAGAAATTAGACGGATTCAGAATGGTATTTACAGATGTTAAAGTTTTGAGTACTACTAATACATAGTTACTTTATTTTTACACTTGTCCATAATTAAAAACACTCGAAGTAGAAATAGATATGAAAACTTTGAAAGCATTATACTACAGTGATTATCTTCTTTTCAATATAAAGGATATTAGTAAGTGGGAAAAATATAGAATAGTAACTATGTCTAATAAAAAACAATAGAATAATAGTAGGGAGATTGCAAGAAAACTAATTAAATACCATCACGATATTTAAACATTGAAATACTAAACCAAAGGCTTGAAGACTCACTTGGATAAGTACTTCCGTAAAGAAATATAGAATGAAACTGGAATGGGGTATATTAGATGATGAATTAATATTTTAAGTAAACCAATATGATTAATACTTAAAATATTATAGTCAATGATATGATATTTTGAAACTCTTTTTACATTTATCACATAGGACAGTATTCGAATTACCTATTTTTATTTATTCCATACAATTGTTTTCATAATGTACATTGTCAATTATAGGTTATACCATTCCATAATATATTCCTTGAAACTCAATATACGAATTCCAATCTCTTAGTTTATCTATTTTCTAAATTACTTCATCGTATTACTATTTGTACGTTTCAATATCATTATCTACATCATCAAAGTATGGATTATTTAGACCATCTTAAATTATGTATTGTTTACCTAATTCAATATGAGTTTATTCACTATGTTTTCTATTTGGTTATTTAATATTATCTGGATTCTTATATTATCTCCATATGGAACATCTATTTCTAATATCCGGAGTTTATTCTAACATCTTGTGATATAACTCATAAGTCTTATCATTGTATTTTTATTTGGGTAATTCATGTAAAATACTTTCCGAACATACTTCTATATCATCTTCGATCCACTTATCAATCGAATTATTCTTTTATGAAATATGACTAATATCTATTTATTACAATGTAGTATTATTCGGACTTTGAATTTATGATATCATAGAGTCTATGAACTAAGGATTCTACATAAATAAAGGATTACGTAATTCTTTGTATTTCGAATCATTAATATTTTAATATCTTATTTTTGCATTATCAATATATTTCAATAATATACATATACTTATTATCTATTCATCTGGTATATGTCTACACATTAATACTAGTACTTGATCAGGTAATAATGAGTCAGTTAATCTTAACATGTATAGTATATTATCTAATTGTTATTTACTCATTAATTCTTTTGCTCTATTCCATATAGTATCTATATCTCTAACAAATAATGTAATCTTTATATCTGTCTAGAATCCATATACTCTATTGTATTATTTTGTCCACTTGACATATTTAATTTCTTAAGGTAATATATTTTATTGTTACATAGTATACTTTATATAAATTATTATATCATCATTCTTAATTTAAAATATCACAGATAATAGAATATTTCATAATAATACTTGAAAACTCGATTGCTCATGGCGATTTATAAACAAATAATCAATAATCTATTTCTACTTCATCTATATGATCAAACATAGAATCATATGAATCAATATCTTCTATATTATTTTCAGATAAATATAACTTATTTAGACTAGTCATCTTTTCAAATCCTTCAGTTCCATCAATACATTCAATTACATTATTTGATAAATCTAAATATTCTAACTTATCTAAATGACTTATACATTCTATCTTTTTGATTTTATTATCATTAAGATATAATTTATTTAACTTATTTAGATTCTCTAATCCTTCGATTTTCTCTATTTTATTATTTTCTAATATCAAACATTCCAAATTAACTAATGATTATAGTCCTTCGATCTTTGATATTTTATTAGTGGAAAGACTTATGGTACGAAGATTGACTAATTATTCTAATCCTTCTATCTTACTTATATTATTCCCCCATAAGTTAAGATTCTCAAGATTAACTAATGATTCGAGTCCTTCAATCTTACTTATGTAATAATTTCTTTGTAAATGCAATTCTTTTAAGTTTACTAAATCATTTAATCCTTATATCTTACTTATGAATCTCCATCCAAAGAATATCTTTTCAAGAGTATACAATTCGTGTAAGTTTTCTATATTGTCAATTCCACATACTTCTTATCCGAATCTCAATATCTTTAAATTCTTAAATCTTTACAATCCATTTATACCATTGAACTATATACAACAATCAGATTGTATATCTATTTCCTATGTATCATCTTCATATTCTTATAAGTACTCTTCCATATCTTGGACTGTCAATTCATAATCATCACATTCTTCGTAGGATAGGTTTTCTTGTGAATCATTCAATTATTCGTTTTACATATTGTAGTATAAATAATTGAATATATGGTACTTAAATTTCAAAATATTAAGTCATTTTATCATATCCTCTTGGCGATTTTATTTATGAATTTAAAGTGGTATTAAAAATAGCAAGTAATAACTAATCAGGTATTGGATAAAAAGATATTATTAATATTTAATTAGATTAAACAAAATGATTTTAAACAAAATGATTTTAAACAATATCATTTCCATAGCATATAATCGTATTATCCTATATTAATTGGAATAGATTATTAGTTAATAAATTCGTATCCATCCCAATCTTGTATTTCATTCAATGGATCAATATACAATGGTTCGAGTAGAGATTTTTTTAATATTCCGTATGACTGATAATTACATCCAGGAGTATTACTAGATTATATTACATACTATACATGCACTTTACAATAACTTAAATTGCATTCTGATTTACATTCTCCTCTCGAAAAATACGATATTCTATTTTACATATTATTAGATAATTTTCTTGTTTCGTACATATATACTTTAGATAACTTACTTCGGAATACTCCTCTAAATCCTATATTATCAATTATTAATATTGCATTATCAGTATCATTATTTATTGTATTACTCGAACAAATCATTATATTATATTAATTTGAATATTTTAAATGATGTACTTATCCTAATTCAGTATTATCTAGATGTATTACTTATTCATTCATACCTAGATATTTATTTATCATTTCAATCTGAAATTAGAATCTTCTAGTAGGAATGATCCTAAGAATATCAATCTATTATTCTTATATATTATTCTATTACTTTTAAGCATCATCCATTCCTACAAATATATTATTCTTGTTCACGAATGTTCCTATCTTCTTCAACTATTTTGAATCTATACTTTCCGATTTTATTATTTGTACGAATTCGGTATATCCATTTATCATTAAATCCAATTATTGTTATGATATTTTCTTTACTAACTTATTATGTTCCATATGCTAGTATATACATTCTATACAGAAGCATTCATTGCATTTAGAACAGTAAAACTTCAATTATAATTATTCATCACATACACATATGAACTTATTAGGTTTTATCATATTCATAATAGTATTGTCTATTTACGGAGTCCCAAATTATTACTTGCATATTAGACATTTCTTTTCATCATTATTTTATTCACATTACTAACATATCCTATGTATACACAAGAGCTTTATACAAGGATTAGAATCAGAGTACTTAGTATTGCATGTAAGACAGAATTGTAAAAGATCCATATTTATTTTAATTTAATAAAATCAATGTTTTATTGAAATAAACAAGTATATTAATATATCAATTTCAATAAAATGATTTATAAAGTTTTAATTTATCTACTTCAAATATAGTACTTATACTACTGATGTAATTAATGTTACCTTCTTAAGAAACTTAATAATTTTGGTTATTTTCTAATAATCTCAAGAATACAGACTATACTAATACTGGTAAATGGATGTTATTCTATCCAAATGATAAAATGGATTCAGCATGGATACTTGCAAGAACATTGTATGAGTAAAACGAATTGGATGGAGTATTATCACTTAAATGTTCTACTTCAAAGGATAATCCAAGATCAAAGAATAAAGATTCGGGAATAATAATATTCTACTGTAACTATTCAGATAACGAATAACGTATTATGTATATTGGTAGAAATATATTGAGAAAGATGAAATATACCGACTAAAAGTATATTTATTATAAGACTGATCAATAAACTTAGTAAGGTACATAAGCAACCGGATAAACAATAAATAATACTTATAAGTTAGCTAATCCATTAATATTAGACAATATAGAATGTTAAGATAATATAGAATGTTAAGATAAATAATATTAGAATATGAATTATGAAAATAGATATTCGAAGGATATATTCGATTAATTGGATAACCTAATATAAAACAAGTAATTGATGTTCGATTATGATAAATGGAAAAATGGTTACAATTATCAGACTAATAGAAAGATTACTATTGGAGGAGCTACCCATAAGAAATTAGGATAGAAATTCAAGGTCGGTAAAGTACATTTCTCTGATTTGATGGATATCGATAGAGAGTAATATTTTAAGGATACAGATATGGAGAATCATTAAAATATTGAGATAGAGAAATGTAATAGATATATAGATAAACATATTAAACAAAAGTACTTTAATGAATGATTTTATTTATTAAGTTAGAAAATCAATTAATCATAGTGATTTTCTCAAGAATAAATAAAAAATCATTTATATGATTCTAATTTTTCAATTACACAATTCAATAATGAATAAAGATAATGTAATATAGATAGACTATGATACTTTGTTTATTGATAAATCGCCATGAGAAATAGAACTTTTAAATTATATTTATTCATAATATCGTGGATTACTTATTATTCGCATTTAATTAGTATTAGAATATGATTTCTCAATCTATATATTTCGAAAAGTCATATTTACATTATTCAAGATAAAATGAATATTCTACGTATGTTACATTCTCAATTATTTTATTAATTTAAAAAAAAAAATAATGTAATCTATCCATTCTTGTCAATAATGTAATCTATCTTATTGTAAATAATGCAATAATTATATATGTAATAATTGTAATTCTTTCTATTATCAATAGAGTATGTCATATTGCGAATAGAATAAACCATAGACTAATATGATATAGTAATAAGTATTAAAATCTGATAATTAATATGACACTTTGAAGTATATCAATAAGTATTTGAAATTGGACAAGTACGTAATAGGATTGAAATAATCATAATTCTATGACTCTCATGTACATAAATACTTCAATGATAATGCTTGTATATTTGTATGTTCTACTACTCATATATTGAAATCTAATGGACATAGTAGTATTATGATTGTTAATATTGGAAACTTACATGGAGTATTTCTTAATATCTAAAAACATACATTTGATAGAAATTAATATTATGAAATGTACTTTATCAATCATTGTGATTAAGTAATGATAGTAAAAGATTAAAACATAAAATTATAAATGAATAAAACTTAAGTACATCCATTGAAGCAATTTAATAATTGGGACGGGTACAAAATTAATTTAGATAATATGAAATTAGAATGTTATCAGTATGAATAATATTGATTAATTTAATATTTTACAAATTAAAATAGTATATCATAAATCATCTCTTATCAATCTTTAGGATTCTTGTTACTTATTATGTATATTTTTTTAAATAAAAAGTTTACTCTTCCGCATGTAGTATCTACTTACAACGGGTATTTCACAATATACTTGTATTTCGTTCTCTATGAACTCATATAGACTATTGCATTCTAAGAATTCATTCAATTATTCGTTTTATATATTGTAGTGTGAATAATTGAATATAGAATACCCAAATTCCAAAATATTAAGTCATTTTATCATGTCTCTTGGCGATTTTATCATATTAATAAATAAAACTAATAGGATGATACCTATAAATTTGTTTAATTTAAATCATAATATTAGTAATACTAAGTGAAAGAATTATTAAATTTTAATATTAACAATGTAATAATTCTTTAAATAAAATTACGATTCCGAATTTGATTAATTCATAAATTATATCAAATAATACAACAATAAAAACATGTATATCATATCTATATTGGGCTAATCTAGAACTGGAAAATCTACATTAATGAACGTTCTTTATAATGTTCTTAATAAAACTAATAAATAAGTCATATTTGAGTAAAAATCTGGAATAGATTAAGTGACCGAAGGTATTAATTGTATTAATATATAAAATAGGGTACTCTTATGTGACTTTAGAGGTTCGAACAACGGAGATTCGAAATCAGATATTAATTTGCCTCTTATAGCATACCACATATCAGACTTGATAATAGTAAATGAGAAAAACTATATTAAAAATAGTACTTTGTCGATATTCAATTCGACATGCACTTATATTGATTAATTGAAAATCGATACAAGTAAAAAACTTTTATTCAGAATATCTGATTTAGATGAAGATGTATCAATTGCTAGTATCCGTAAATAATTAGATGTAAATATTAATGACTAACATACTAATATAAGAAAGACAATATCATAATTATTTGAAGATCGTATATTGTTTACATACTCTAGAGAAATTACTACTAGATAATGTAAATAATAAGATAAGAACTTCGATGTAAATACATTATATTCTTATGATATAGGATACAAAGATATGATTTATGATATAATAGGATAAATAGATTATTCTAAGAAGTTCATATTGGATGATTTCGAAGATATAAAATAAATAGTATCAGACTAATAGTAATTTGTAGATACTTTTGATAATTATAAGAACTATAATAATAAAATCATTATGGATGAGTTCGAATTGAAGTAGAAGGATATTAATGATTTATTGAGATAGAAGATCGATAAGGATTACATTTCTAATATTAATGATATTCTAAATACGATAGTAAATAAACATAATAATATCAGTAAGGAATTCATAAATTAGATATTCCAAAAGGAGATAGGAAAGTTAGTTAATATAAATATAGATGTAATACAGTAGAATATTAATTAGTCAATAACAAAATAATATGCTACTATTTGGAAACTATGGGAATAAATATATGATAAATAAACTAATGTACTTGCAGGAAAAAGATTAAGTTAGATATTCAACGTAAAAAAGTATATACAAAGTTAATAAGAAATTATCAATACTATGGGATAATTAATAAATAATCCGGACAAAATCAAAGAAGTGGATTAGGAATATTTTAATATATTCAATGATCTAAAATCGTGTTCGTATATTCAAACATTGATAAAAAAGAAGTTTAATGAATAATAAATTAAAATATAGAATATAAGAAATTATGTAACAAATGATTAGAATATCAAGATTACTAATAGTATATTCACATTTGATAATACAAAACTAAAGTTTAGTAAAGATTCATTGTTAGAGTATTTCGATTAATGTCAAACTTACGATGAATAATAATATGACTATAGAGCATTCTTGTTGTATTGCTAAGTAAAGAATATTAATAGTTCACCAGATTCATAAGAGAACTTAACATAGTATGTATAGGAATATCCTGAATAATGTAATTAATATAATTTTGATGTTAGATGCTTGAATGATTTAGTATCAATAACAAATGGATTATCCATAGAACATAAGAATGCTAAATACTTTAAGATGATACATTTATATTCTAATTCTAGACTTCCTAGAAATATAGATACATCATTCTTGTTGTAAAATAATGATTCTACTAGAAATAACGTAATAAACTTTATTACTTACTATGCTAAAGTCCATATTGATAAGTATATTCCAGTATTGATTAAGATGTATGATAAATACGATAAATTAGGATTTAAAGAATTCAATAAGTCTGATCATACACTATTGGAACATATTATATGGAAATAATTGACAAAGAGTATGTTAGTAGAATACTAATGATTTATTTATTGATTTTAATATATTTAATGTAAGAACTTCTTCATAAATAAATAATTCTAATGTGATAAATCGCCATGAGGAATAGAACTTTAAAGTATATTTATTCATAATATAATAGATTACTTATTATTCGATTACATATTTAAATCATAGATCCAAGAACTTATACATTGTAATAGTATTATCAATTGGATCTTCTTTGTAATTCCTAATACATTCTACGTATACTTAATTATCAATAAATGATACACTTATTAGATTATACATTTCTTATAATTTATACATAATTGTTTTTCTGCATGTGACATCATTTATAGTAAATGAATCTATGATTCCTGGTTTATCTACTGTTCTAAACTCAATAGCTCCTAATGTATCTCTACAAGATTCTATTTATTTATCATTCCCAGAATACATCATATACTTATCATTGTTTTTACTCTTAAAATAGAATAGTACTTTATTATTTTCTTACATTATTAATTCATCAAATGTTACTTCGACCATATTGGTATGTCTAGTTACTAGATAATAGAAAGTATCCATCATTAATCCATATGATTCATTTGATTCTTATATACTATCACTAAACTTTTGAAATGCATTAATACTAGGATCCTTTAAGAAAGAATCTTTGTTGTTTCCGAATAAATAATCAAGTATTTTTTACATTATGATTTGATAAATAAAGTAATTGGATCATAATAAAAGTATATTATTCATTATACACTTTTATGAGTATTAGAATATGATATATTTTGAAAAATCATTCTAACATATATTCTATTATTTCATTCACTATTTCTTTCCTATATTAGATAAGAGTTCCATTTTAATTTGTTTAATATTCTACAGATTAAAATGGTATAGTAATAAAGAAAGATACAAATTTATTACTATATTATGATCCCGGGATTTTATATGTTTACAATAAATGGACACCAAATAATTGATATTCTAATCTAGAATGAATGGATTTATTAGAATAGAAATATAAGTACTACAAATGTTGATTTATTGAAAAGTATATTTGGGAGATTACCAGAACCTGATAATCCTATATGGGTAGATATTATGGATTTGCAAGATTTGATATATTTAGTATTAGATGATAAACAATTCAATCGTTGAAGAAACAGTATAATCTTAAATTTAGATAGAAGATATACGATATGTAAAATTGATTTTATTTTTTTATGTTCCCGTATTAACAATAAAATACATTTATACAAACTACATATGGTAAAATAAATTATTAAATTAGAAAACTAAGGATTCAAAAGTATCTCTGATATTAAAGAATTATAAGGTATAGAACATAATATTATTAATTTAAATTTATCAAACAATGAAATTACTAGTCTTAATGGAATTGAGAAATTTACTAACCTTAGATATTTGAGAATACTTAACAATAAAATAAGTAAGATCGAATGTCTTGACGGACTTACTAAACTTGAATATTTAAGTCTATCTGGAAATTCAATTTAAAAGATCGAAGGATTAAATTAATTGAAAAATTTAAGATACTTACATTTAGATAGATTAGGACTTAATGTTATTGAAGGATTGGATGAATTATCTAATTTAGGATATCTCAAGATGATAGGAAATAATATTAAGTAAATATAAGGAATTGATAAGTTACATAATCTTATAGCATTATTCTTAGATGATAATTAAATAGAAAGAATAGATGGAATTTAAGGATTGAATAAATTAAAGTATTTATACTTGAATAACAATAGATTATCTGAAGTTCCTACATTAAAAGATTTAACAGTTCTTGAATCAATATACTTGAATGGAAACAATATTAAAACTTTACCTAAAATGATTGGAAATACAAAGGTAAAATAAGATAAGAATACAAAGATAGAAGTATGATACAATTTATTTATTAAATGATAACATATGTGAACTACAATGGGATAATTTACAATATAGCTTATTTCGGAAGCATTCATTACTTCGTATTTATATATTTGTTTCTGAATCATATATATCCATTTAATTTAGGATTCGAATTTACTAATTTTTATCTAGTCTATAGTATATTATCCTATTTCAAGTCCGAGTATACATGATCCGGTCTATATTCTTTAACATTCAATAAAGAAGAATATGTATATGAATGATGCTTCCTAGACAATGATTTTATTTATTGTCGAAGAAGTTCTTATCTCGAAATAATATATTTTCAATGTAAGAACTTCGTGTCAATATACAAAAATGATAATAAACTACCTATTCTGATTTACGTACTAATACTTTATTTATCTACCCAAATGTAAAGAATACTTAATTACTTTAGAAACAATAACTCTTTCTTAAAGAATCCTAATAATGATCCATTTAGATTGATCATAAATAGTATAGATTCGATTAAACCTATTGATACTTTTTATTATTTAGTAACTAGACATACTAATATGAAAGAAGTATCAATCTATGACTTAATAATGTAGGAAGATAGTAAAGTACTATTCTATTTTAAGAACAAAAATGGAAATAAATATATGATGTATTCCGGAAATGATAAAGAGATATAATCGTGCAATAATGCATTAGAACTTATAATGTCTACTACGGGAGTAGAATCATTCGATATAACAAATGTAACTAATGATAATGTATGTAGAAAGCTTATCATATTTGAATTAAACAAAAAGTACAATTTGATAAGTGTATAGTTTATCGATAATAAAGTACATGTAAAATATATTAGGAATTATGAATAGGATCCGATCAAAAATACTATTACCAAAGATTAGTTTTTGGATATTTGATTATTTGTTTATTTAGTGATCTATATGGTGAAGAAGTTCTTATCTCGAAATAATATATTATGTTCTTAAAGTAGATAGTTTATTAATTATTAAATCATTTGAATATTATGTTCTTAAAGTATGTAACTTATTAAGTATTAAATCATTTGAATATTATGTTCTTAAAGTAGATAGTTTATTAAGTATTAAATCATTTGAAGTATTTAACTTATCAAGTATTAAATCATTTGAATATTATGTTCTTAAAGTAGATAGTTTATTAAGTATTAAATCATTTGAATATTATGTTCTTAAAGTAGATAGTTTATTAAGTATTAAATCATTTGAATATTATGTTCTTAAAGTAGATAGTTTATTAAGTAGATAGTTTATTAAGTATTAAATCATTTGAATCTTATGTTCTTAAAGTAGATAGTTTATTAAGTATTAAATCATTTGAAGTATGTAACTTATTAAGTATTAAATCATTTGAATCTTATGTTCTTAAAGTAGATAGTTTATTAAGTATTAAATCATTTGAATATTATGTT
>Ga0208837_1000090_pt1 | contig 15544 bp, 13 predicted proteins | sample DeeseametaMP0327_FD_184214 | JGI IMG/M metagenome (GOLD analysis project Ga0208837, IMG submission 184214) | Marine microbial communities from the Deep Atlantic Ocean - MP0327 (SPAdes) | ecosystem: Environmental > Aquatic > Marine > Oceanic | place: East of Recife, Brazil, South Atlantic Ocean...
TCCGCCCGGCATCCCAGGCCTAACTTGCCACTGCGTTGCATAGCGTAACTCATATTCAATGGGATCTTCGATAGTAAGAACATGGCGTCTACGTCTATCAATCTCTTGAACACAGGCATAAAGCGTTGTTGTTTTTCCTGAACCTGTCGGGCCGGAAAGTAAAATTAAGCCGCCGCCGCCTTTGATTTCTGGAGAAAGTAAACGCGATAAATAATCGCCTACATCTTCGTGTCTACGAAATAACTCATCAAAACCTTTAAGCGCAGCTCTATCTAAAAGACGAAGTGTGAGCTTCTCACCATCCTGCCCTTGCGGTCCAGCAGCAACACGAACATCAATAGCGCGGCCTTGCCATGTAAAGCCAAAACGACCATCTTTGGGAGTTGTTCTATCCCCGAAGTTCAGGCCTGCATCACGTTTAAGAAGTGTTGTTAAACGCGCCATCGCTTCCGCAGGTAAAAGGTGCATGGGAATCATATCCCCATCAATACGGTATTGAAGCCAGTTTGGCGCTTCGGGGTTGTTGTCTTGTACTAAATGAATATCTGATGCGCGCATTTGAAGGGCTTCGGCAAGCATATCGCGCTGAAATTGGTTGAGTAGGAGGCCGTTATCTGGATCATTCAGCCACTGCGCCAAAGTTTTTTCACAGCGATCAGCAGAAAGATCATGCACTGAGCGCAGTGTATCAATAAGTTCTTTTCTATCCCATAGCTCTACCTCGACGCGTTCAACGGAGAAGCCAGAGCGTGTAGCGGTTGATATTAAGCTATTAATCTGACGATCATTCAGCTCATGAAGCGGTGCAATTCTTAGAACACTCTCGCTAAGGCCTATAAGGTGGATAGAAAGCGGTAGCCATGATTGTACTGGTAAAATTGCACGGAGCTGGTCTCCACTGGCACGATCTTTAATGCTTTCATCTTCAATCTCAGATGAGGGGACATGTGCACCTGCCATATCCAAAAGTTGCTCAGTTGAGCGCGCTATACCCTGGTCTAAAAGCATATTACGCTCACGCTGTACCATATCGAGATAGCGTTCACGCCCTTCGGTGCTTCTATTTTTTATTGTAGAGTTTGCTTTTTTAATCACCTTTTTTTTAGGTGGCTTCAAGGCGTTTTCTTCACCATGATCTGTATTTGTATTGTCATCCATATTAGATTATACCACATTAATTATCACTAGAGCTGGAAGAGGATGAGCTGTCGCTACTATTGTTCTTATCCTTATCGTCTGAAGAAGCAGAAACGCGGTTAAGTGAAGAAAGAGAGCGATCAAACAGCAGTAATATTCTGCTATTTTGGTGTTCAAATTCAATACCGTTCTTTTGAATCGTAACCCACCATGGAATCCCGCCAAGCATATTCTCTTCGTTATCAAAAACTATACGGCTTCCGCCCGGACCATTGATAATTGCCCGTGTAGGTGAGAAAGAGGTTATTTTATACCCATCAAGAACACTTGCAGGATTGACCACACCTCCGGATGTTGCATAGACCATGGAGCGATTTTTGCTAGCGGCGCTCGCTTGACGAGAAGAGATGCTAAAATCTGCATCCGTACTATCTGTATCACTATTGCCATCATCTGATGCCAAAATCTGTAGATTACCAGAGTCAGATAATAAGATAGCTTTTTGATCTTGTGAAACGGTCGCAATTGATTCGCCGCGCACTGGCATAACTAAAACGCCGCGCGCGCCATTGTGAAGAACCTGAATATCATCAAGCAGCTCACCCACGCGTGTTGGTGACCATGTGATCGTAAGAGGGCAGGCTTCAATAGGATCAAGTACTGTTCCTTCTGTACATCCGCCTTCTTTAAAGCTCACACCGTTATCAGACCCTGAAACCGCGACTTTTTTTAATACGATTTCAGCATCACCCGAGTTTACAAGCGTAACCGTAATACTGGAAGCAGAGGCAATATCTTCGCCAAAATCAATTTCCTCAAGTGATGAAACAAGAAGACCCTTCCCCGGAACAGCGCGCGGGAAAATATCCGCTTCTTCAACTTCTTCTGGTTCAAATTCACCCTCTAAGAGAACGCTGGAAATGGCTGTGGGACCGGAGTGCTTTACAACTAATACACCAGATGAACGCCCTTTGAGCTGCGGAGACCATGTGATTGTCGCAATACAGGCCTGTCCAGCTTCAAGCTTTTTACAATCCGATGCTAATCGGTAGCCCGCACTTTCTGCAGAATCGATATAGATATTTTCAATCTCTACGGTATTTGAAGTAATGTTTCGAAGCACAACTGGCTCAACGAGGGTTTGGCTACTCTCTAAACTTCCAAAATCAATCTCTGAAGGGATCGTATCAATATCACTACTTAATTGATTAGAAGCACCTTCAACCGTTTCAACGGTTCCAGAGACTGTTTGTGTAACAAGACGGGCACGTCCACTATGGGACATAAGCATTTCAACGCGCCATTGCCCCGGTTGTAAGCCTTTAACGGATATAGCAATAGCACATTCCGCCCCTGGCGATAATGGTTCATCCTGACACTGGTTCATAGAAACAATCGCAGAAACAGTCGAGGATGGGTAAAGCCTGATAAGACCAGTTTCAATCGGCTGTCCGCTTTCGTTTTTAAATAGAACAACAACTTGCGCTGTCGCACCGATTGGGATTGCGCCGCCATCAATATCTTCTTTAGTTGGGACCAACCCTGAGCCGCCTGCACTTCCAGATGCGGAAGCACCAGGATCAGACAACCCGGGATATTGTGCATAAGCTATTGAAGTTGAGAATCCTCCCAAAAGTGCAAAGGACAGAATTCCAACAGATAGTAGGTTTTTAATATGCGAACGCATGTTGTAGAATCATTCAAAAGAGGGTTGGAGATATAAAAGATCCCATATTCTCTAGTTATAACATAATTTTATACACAAAAAAATATTACGACTTTATTTTTCGTATTTTTTATTAGCTTGCTTTAATATTAGTGGGAAATAAGTTTATGAAGATGGATCAAGCATCTGCGAAGAAATTGTCCCATTTGCGAACGGGTTATTGTCCTTGCTGGCGGGTTTCAAATAGCCAATTCCGCCATTGGGTTGATCTGCTGTATAAACGATTACACGTGGTTTAAGGAGGAACACAAGCTCTGTATTTGAAATGGTTGCGCCGCGTGATGTAGGGAAGAATGGCTCAGTAAAACCTGGGCCAGACTTGTCAAACTGATCATTTTCACGGACTAGACCAGCAATCAAAAGAGAGTCACCCGGACGTATGCGAATTTGTGTTTCTAATTCACGCTCCGTTGTTTCAGGAAGCTGAAGTACTGTTCCATCAGCTTCAAAATCTTGGAAACGTCTAAATTCCTGAAGCTCAATGTTAATGTTGCCGTATATTGTAGCATTATCCCATGCACTTGAGATCGTGAGCGTAAAGCCTGTATCTACGGAATCTGTTTCTGTCGAAACTGTTGTTTCACCATCTTCCGTTGTTCGACTAAGGGAAGAGACATAGTTAACAGTATCTGCTGCACGAAGCGTTGCTTCCGCACCAGAAAGAACTGTAATTTGTGGCTGTGAAATAGTTTTAACGGCGCCATATGTCGAGATGAATTCAAGAACATTACTTGTTTGGAATGTATTTCCACCGGCAAAAGTCGGCAGGCCAATGCTGATTGGCGTGTTTGTTGTTGTACCTATACTACCTGGAATGCTGATATTCGCGCCGCCAATATGCCCAAATTCAGTCCAATCAATCCCTGTTTGATTTGATGTATTTAAACCAACTTCCCAAATATAAACTTCAAACACAATGAGTGCTGTATTCGAACGTATTCGCTGAAAATAACGATTGGCTAAATCAGCTGTTCGACTGGTCGCTTCATAAATGATTGTTCTTGTCGCTGTTTCTGTAATAGGGCTTGAACTTGTGATGGCCTCGATACCTGAGGACAGTGAAGAAAGAATGTCCGTATCACCACCAATAGGAGGAATAGTAACGGTAAAGGTCTGCGTGTCTTTAATGACTAAAAGTCCATCTTCAAATGAACAGTAAAGATCAGCAAGCCCGCAGACTTTCTTGACAACTTTGTCCAAAGGGCCGCGCAAATTTGCAACAGTAATTGTCCGTGTAAGACCTTCCTCTGTTTCAAAAGCGAGAGGAATTTCATAGTCAGCCATGATCAGCTGTAAAGCACCAGCCAGAGTCTCGCTTCGAAGCTCGAATGGGCCAACAATTTCATTCGGCAATGGTGCGCCGCCACTGGCTTCTGGAACCAATACATCGCTTCCTAAAGGAAGATAAATAACACTGTCAGGATTTTCGTTGATCGCTTCTGGGCGCTCTTCCGCCATGGTTGGAGACGGTATATTTACATTTCTTGCGCCCGGAGCATTGGCATCTGCGCATGAGCCTATGGTGAGGCAAGTCACGGCGATAAGGCTTAATTTTGAAATACTGTGTTTTAAGCGACGTGTAAGGAGCAAGTTGATCATGTTTTATGATGCCCTTCTTTGTGCCTGTAATGTTCTATCAACAATCTTCATAAGCCTTTCTTTTTGAACGGGCTTCATGAGAACTGCAGCGACCCCCCATTTATTGGCTTCATTTAATAGATCAGGGTTTTGATCACCCGTTACAAGAATGACAGGTGTTTTGATGTTTTGTCCGCGAATAGATTTAATAAATTCAAAGCCGTCAATAGGCTCCATGCGGACATCAACAATAGCTATAGAAATGTCTGAAGAAATAGCATCAAGCGCCTCTTGCCCATTTATACACTCAACAATCTCACGATCATCGGCTTCCAGAAATTTGACAATCTGCATTCTAACGAAGTCGTTATCTTCAACTACCATTATTTTTATTATGTCGCTCATGAAGGCCTTGTGAAAGAAGGGATGCTAAATGTAAAAAATAAATCAAGCATACTTGATCAAAGTACATTTTATCTCCTACGATAGGTAAAGTCCAGAGTTGATGCTCATCATATGCTGGCTTATTAAGACGATAAGAGAATCTATGCTCTATTTATTTCCTTATTTTAATTTTGCATGCATATGCTTAACTCTTTATGTGCTCTATCAGCTTTGGGTTATTGATATGCGTTACAGGCTTTTGCCCAATGTTTATGTATTGGCCTTTGCTAATCTGGGGCTGCTCTTTCATATTTTTAGTCTCTTTGTCTATGATGATATGCTCAGCCTAGCCATTGGGGCATGTATTGGTGGTGGGACATTATACGTTATTCGTTTTGTTGCAAATTGGCATTACGGAAGGGATACGCTAGGTCTTGGTGATGTAAAGCTAATGGCGGCGGCAGGGCTGTGGCTTGGTCAGGACTTTACGTCAATAGCTCTTGTGATTGGAGCGCTCGCAGGCATTTTGCACGGATTAATAGAGGCATGGCTTCATCAGAAAAAAACCGGAAAGGCACTTAATCTTGCTGCACTTGAAATACCAGCTGGGCCGGGATTTATCATAGGTATAGTGATAAGCGCTCTGATAAAATTCGTAGACCCGTTGATTTTTGCTTAAGGCAGAAAGGTAGAAAATTAAATGAGTAAAGCATTGGAAAATATTCGTGTACTAGATTTAAGCCGCGTTTTAGCTGGGCCGTTCTGTACGCAAATTTTAGGCGACTTAGGCGCAGAAATTATCAAGGTTGAACGCCCGGGAAATGGCGATGATACACGCGGCTGGGGGCCTCCATTCCTGCAAGATGAAAATGGCGCGGATACAAGTGAAAGTGCTTATTACCTCTCTTGCAACCGTAATAAAAAATCGATCGCTGTTGATATTAAGACCCCTGAAGGGCAAGAGCTCATACTTAAGCTCTTAGAGCACTGTGATATTCTAATTCATAATTTCAAAGTAGGTGGATTAGAAAAATATGGCCTAGGCTATGAAGACATATCAAAAAAATATCCTAAACTTATCTATACGGCTATTAGTGGGTTTGGCCAGACAGGGCCGCTAGCTAAAGAGCCTGGTTATGATTTCTTAGCGCAAGGTATGGCAGGTCTAATGGCTTGTACGGGCGCACCAGATGGTGAGCCAACAAAAACCGGAGTGGCGCTCAGCGATATAATGACAGGTTTGAACGCGGCGATAGGAACACTGGCGGCTTTAAACTACCGTAATGAAACGGGCAAAGGACAAATGGTTGATGTGGCTTTGACGGACTGCACGCTCGCGAGCCTGACGAATATCGCGCAATATTATTTAACATCTGGACAAATTGCTCCGCGCTTGGGCAACGCACATTCAACAATTGTACCATACCAAGCATTCGAGGCCAGTGATGGTCATATCATTATAGCGATAGGGAATAACGATCAATTTGCTCGTTTTGCAAAGCTTATAGGCCATGAAGAATGGGCAGAGGATGAGCGCTTTGCACGAAATTCTGCGCGCGTTTTGCATCGTGATAGGCTCGTACCTCTCATCGCAGCAGAGCTGCAAAAGCATCCTGTAACTTATTGGATCGAGCATTGTCATGAAATTAACGTTCCATGCGGACCAGTGAATACGATGGATAAGACTTTCGCGATGGAGCAAATTCAGCAAAGAGATATGCGTATAGAGATGGATCACCCTTTATCCGCTGAAAAAATTTCACTGGTGGGCTCGCCGCTTAAATTCTCTGAAACGCCAGTATCATATGATTTAGCGCCCCCAACAGCGGGGCAACATACGTGCGATGTGTTACAAAAAATCCTTGATCTTTCAGATGGAACAATTACACGTCTTAAAGATCAAAAAATTATTGGATAAAGAAAATGAAACATCTTTTAGGGATAGATGAGATTGAAAAGCCGCAGATTGAAGCGTTCTTAAACCGCGCTGATGAATTTGCAAAAGGTCTTGAAGTAGGTGATTGGGATAAAGAGCGCCTGAAAAATAAGATCATCATGCATCTTTTCTTTGAGCATTCTACGCGTACGCTTACCTCTTTTGAAATGGCAGCAAAGCGCCTTGGCGCAGACGTGATTAATTGGAATCCAGAGACATCTAGCTTATCTAAGGGCGAAAACTTTATTGATACAATCGAAACACTCACCTCGATGAAGCCTGATGCAATTGTCATGCGCCACGCGGATTATGGCGCGCCAAAAACAGTTGCACATCGCTCAAGCTGCCCCGTGATTAATGGCGGCGATAGTTGGCGTCAGCATCCAACGCAGGCGCTGCTGGATGCCCTAACAATGCGTCAGCATTTCGGTAAACTTGAAGGTCTCACAGTGACGATTATTGGTGATATCGCCCATAGCCGCGTCGCAAGTTCAAACATGCAGCTACTGACTAAAATGGGTGCAAATGTGCGCGTTATCGCGCCAAAGCTTTTGATGCCTGAGAGCTTGCCTTATGACACGATCGAGAAGTTCACATCTCTTGCAGACGGGCTGCCGGGCTCTGATGTTGTTATGACCTTAAGGCTTCAGCGCGAGCGTATGGATAAAGCGTTAATCTCGGACGCGGCCTATTTTAATGAATTTGGCCTAACCGCTAAAATACTAGATGAGTATGCACCAAAGGCCGCCGTTATGGATCCAGGGCCGCTTGTTCGCGGCGTGCAAATGGAAGATAGCCTCTCCGAAGATATGAGCCGTAGCCTTATATTAAAACAAGTTGCAAACGGTATCCCAACCCGTATGGCTGTGTTGGATATGCTGGTGGGGGATTAATGATCTTAATTTTTGCCGTTACGTATCTTTGCGGATCTATCCCTTTTGGTTTGATACTGACTAAAATTTTTGCAAAGACAGATATCCGTACAATTGGATCAGGCAATATTGGTGCGACCAATGTTTTAAGAACGGGCAATAAAAAATTAGCGCTTGCAACGCTTATCCTAGATGTTGCAAAGGGGATAGTCCCATTAAGTCTTCTCGATCAATTAAGCTATATTGATGATACAACCGGAATGCAGCTTGTAATGATAGGTGCGTTTGGTGTGGTTATCGGTCATTGCTTCCCTGTGTGGTTAAAGTTCAATGGTGGTAAAGGCGTGGCAACCGCGTTTGGCGTTTTGATCGCAGCAGTACCTCTAAGCGCACTTGTTTCAGCGGCAACTTGGGGCATAGTGGCTGGATTTTTCCGCTATTCTTCTGCGGCAGCACTCAGCGCGGCGGCGATTGCACCTTTAACGACATTATTAATTTATGGTCCAATGCCGGCTCTTATTATATTTCTCATCGCTGTGATTGTCATCGCGCGCCATAAAGACAATATCAAACGCCTCGTGGCTGGCGAAGAAACTAAGATCGGTCAAAAATCCAAAGCTGCAAAAGAACCGCAACAGGAGGGCCGCGATGATGCTTCAAGCCAGCACAGCGAATAACGCATTAAGCGAACAAGAAAAGCTCGACTGGCTGCGTCTTTATCGCACCGAAAATATTGGCCCAATAACTTTTTATAAATTACTTGAACGATACGGCGACGCTGAAAAAGCGCTTCTGGCTTTGCCTGGACTGGGGAAAAAAGGTGGCCGGAAAAAACCACTGACCGCCCCAGCTATGCAAGCTATCGAGGCGGAGTATGAAGCTCTAAAAAAGGTTGGCGGAGACATAGTCACGGCCTCTTGTCCCGAATATCCAATGGCTCTCTCGGCGATAGATGATGCGCCGCCTGTGCTTTCATATTTGGGTGATATTACCCTTGCAAATAAAAGCTGTATCGCGCTGGTTGGCGCAAGGAATGCGTCCATTAATGGCCGTAAATTTGCAGAGAAAATCGCTCGTGATTTAGGTGCGCGCGGACAAATTATCGCCTCTGGCCTTGCGCGCGGCATTGATACCGCAGCGCATAAAGGTGCGCTTGAAACAGGTACGATTGCCGTCGTTGCTGGCGGTATTGATATCGTATATCCGCAAGAAAACACGGAGCTTTTCCATCAAATAAGAGAAAAAGGCCTAATCCTCGCCGAAAGTCCGTGGGGGCAAGAGCCTGTTGCTCGCCTCTTTCCTCGCCGAAACCGCATTGTGTCTGGTTTATCCGCCGCTGTCATTGTTGTGGAAGCCACGCTAAAATCTGGCTCGCTCATCACCGCGCGTATGGCGGGTGAGCAAGGGCGCGATGTTATGGCGGTGCCATCCCATCCACTTGATCCGCGGGGGCAAGGGCCAAATCACCTTATCCGTGAAGGTGCAACCTTGATCCGTAATGCCGATGATGTGATTGAAATTATCAATAATTTTTCTGGAAATGGCTTAAGGGATGTCCTTTCCACACCGCAAAATTTTAGCATAAATCCTGTTTCAAATGACGATGATGTAACAGAAAAAACGATCGAAGATATTGCCGAGCAATTGTCTTTTAGCGCCATAACAGTTGACGAACTCTTGCGAAGCTGTCAGTTAAGTATTTCAGCATTGCAAATGATTTTACTTGAATTAGAGCTTGCTGGACGTATAGAACGTCTTCCTGGAAACAGAGTTCGGTTATTGTAAATTAAAGAGAGATAAACAAAAAACGCCCATTTAAAGGTGTTTATAAAACGGGATTAAAAACGTGAGTGCAGCAAATTTAGTAATTGTCGAATCACCAGCCAAAGCCAAAACAATTGGAAAATATCTTGGCGAAGATTATGAGGTCTTGGCTTCATTTGGTCATGTCCGTGATTTGATCAATAAAGATGGCTCTGTTATTCCTGATGAAGATTTTGCCATGAAATGGCAGCTTGGTGAGCGAAGTGCCAAGCATGTGAATGATATTAAGCGCGCTGTGAAAAAAGCCAATGCTGTCTGGCTTGCACCTGACCCGGATAGAGAAGGGGAGGCTATCGCATGGCATATTCAGGAAATTCTGCAAGATGATGACCTTTTAAAAGGCAAAGAGCTTCACCGCGTTACATTTAATGAGATTACAAAGACCGCTATTCAGGAAGCTTTTACAAAGGCACGTTTATTAGATGAACCGTTGATTGAAGCCTATCTTGCGCGCCGTGCCCTTGATTATCTGGTGGGCTTTAACCTCTCACCAGTTCTATGGCGTAAACTACCTGGCTCAAAATCAGCTGGACGTGTGCAATCAGTGGCGCTACGCCTAATTTGTGAACGCGAAGCGGAGATCGAGGTTTTTAATCCGCAGGAATATTGGTCAATTGAGACAAAGCTACATACAGCGGACGGTGTCCCGTTTATGGCACGTCTTACTCATTTGGCAGGAAATAAGCTTGGGAAGCTGGATATCGGTAGTGAAGCGGATGCTGAGCATGCAGCCCAGCGTATTCGCGCTAAAGCGCTTAAGGTGCAGCAAATCACTAAAAAGCAAATGCGCCGTAACCCTGCACCGCCATTTATTACATCTTCATTGCAGATGGAAGCTTCGCGTAAATTGGGTTTTAGTGCGTCGCATACTATGCGCACTGCTCAGGCGCTTTATGAAGCGGGTTTTATTACCTATATGCGTACAGATGGTACAACGCTCTCTAACGAAGCTGTAGCGCAAGCGCGTGATGTAATTGGTAAGGAATATGGCGCCAATTATGTTCCGGATGCGCCGCGCCTTTATAAATCGAAAGCGAAAAATGCACAGGAAGCGCACGAAGCGATCCGTCCAACGGATATTTCAAAAATTCCAGGCCGCTCTGGCAGTCCAATGTCAGATGATAGTCAGCGTAAACTCTATGAGCTAATTTGGAAAAGAACTGTTGCCTCACAGATGGAAAATGCAGTGATGGATCAAATGGCTGTTGATTTATCTGATGGTACAGATGATGTAGTACTGCGCGCTAATGGTTCAGTCGTAAAGTTCGATGGTTTTCTTACACTTTACCAAGAAAATGATAACGATGATGACGAGGCTGAAAAGAACGAAAAAGATCGCCGCTTGCCACCTATGAATGAAGGAGACAGCGCAAAGCTTGTTGATATCAATCAAGAACAACATTTTACGCAGCCACCACCGCGTTACTCCGAAGCGTCACTTGTCAAAAGGATGGAAGAGCTTGGTATAGGTCGTCCATCAACATACGCTTCAATCCTACAGGTACTAAGAGATCGTAACTATGTGTCGATGGAAAGCCGCCGTTTCATCCCGCAAGATAGAGGCCGCGTTGTAACCACATTCCTTTCTAAGTTTTTTACTCGCTATGTGGATTATGATTTTACAGCTAATCTTGAGGAAGAACTCGATGCGATTGCTGGTGGCCATGTAAACTGGAAGGAGGCGCTTCGCCAATTCTGGACAGATTTCAAAGCTGCAATTGATGAGACAAAAGAGCTCACAATTACTGATGTGATCGACCATCTAGATGCTGATCTGGGGCCGCATTTCTTCCCAGCAGGGGATGAAGCGCGAAAATGTCAGGCCTGTAGTGATGGGCGTTTAGGGCTTAAGCTTGGTAAGTTTGGCGCTTTTATTGGCTGTTCAAACTATCCTGAGTGTAAGTATACGAAGCCGCTCGTTGTGCCTGATAAAGATGGCGAAGAGGGCGAAGAAGAAGCGGCCTTAGCCAATGAGCCAAAAATCTTAGGTGAAGAACCAGGTACAGGCCGTACAGTCAGTATGCGCCGCGGCCCTTATGGCCCATATGTACAAATCGACCCTGCTCCAGAAGCGTTAGAAGAAGCTGAAGAGGTTTATAAAGAGACGCTTAAAACATGGGAAGAAAAGGTGAAAGTTGCCGAAGAAAAAGGCAAGAAACCACCGAAAAAACCAAAGAAAAAAGCAGGGCCTAAGCCTAAGCGCCAAGGATTGCCTAAGGGCACGCCCATGGCTGATGTTACATTAGAAATGGCATTAGAGCTTTTGGCTTTACCGCGTGAAATTGGTGAGCACCCAGAAACAGGTAAGATGATCAAGGCCGGTATCGGTATGTATGGTCCGTTCGTTCAGCATGATGGTAAATACGCCTCAATCCCAAAGGATGAAGACGTTATGACCATCGGTATGAATAGAGCTGTTGATCTCATCGCTCAAAAAATGGCGCGCGATGAAGCTAAGGCTAAAAAAGCAGCTGATAAAGCAGCGGGTAAAGAAGACAAAAAAGCGAAGCCCAAGAAGAAGGCGAGCGCTAAGAAAAAGACGACAGCCAAGAAAAAATCTACAACGAAAAAGAAAACAGCTTAGGCAAAACCACTGAGCAATACTTGATTTACAATCTTTTGTTATGGTAAACATAGCTAAGAGGGTGTAGAAATGGGCTTAAACAAATTTTCATTTGCATTAAAAAAAGGCTTTAATGAATTAAATCAGGTCGCCAAAATCATGGGTGATCCTGAAAAAACTATGAGCGCCCAAATTGTGTATTTTTCTCTTGAAAAGACCTCTACCGGTAACGCAGAAATTGGTAGCTTTGGCGTACGAAAGATAAGCGAAAGTGAAATTGGAGAGCACCGAGCAGCCTATATTCGAAACCATGGAAATCAAGCGTATTTAAATATGCTTGATCAGCTGGAAAATACTTTTGCACGCGTTCGAAAAGAAGGAATTCCGCTTGAGGAAGCGAATGCAGAATTAAGGCAAAAAACAGAAGATTTCTATCAGACCTACATTCATGGTGAAAAAATAACCCAGACTTTTAGGCCAATAGAAATGGGACTTGAGACTCTTAAAAAGCAGTCTGTTTTACCCTCCGAGGAATTGTCTAAAAGAAGACATATTCGAAATATTGAAAAGCGCGTTGGTGAAACGGTTGAAATATCAACAGATGTAGTTAGAAAAGTCTGGGATCTAGATTAAAGCGCCTAGCAGTTGATCATCCTAAAATTTTGAAAAAACAAATTTGAGCATCTATATGAGGCTGTGATAACGTTTTTTTATGAGTCTTAAAAATGAAAATTACCTAACTGGTAAATTGTTATTGGCAATGCCATCAATTGGAGACCCGCGTTTTGATCATGCAGTGATATATATTTGCGCGCATGATGATAAGGGCGCTATGGGGCTTGCTATTAATCAAGAAGCACCGGGTCTGCAATTCGACAAAGTTTTAGAACAGCTCGGCGTTGTTTCTGATATTGAGCTTGATTACAAAACTTTCCCATCATCTGTACTCAATGGTGGTCCTGTTGATCCTGGGCGCGGGTTTTTACTCCATACATCCGAATTCAATCAAAATGAAACCATAAGAGTAAATGACCATATTGGTGTGACGGGAACGATAGAAGCCCTTCGCGATATCGCTTTAGGAAATGGGCCTGAGCAATTTCTATTCATTCTAGGATATGCTGGCTGGAGCGCTGGACAATTAGAAGACGAACTTCGTCAGAATGTATGGCTGGTATGTGAGCCAAATGATGAGATCATTTTTACAACTGATATGCAGGAGAAATGGAAAAACTCAATTTCCACACTTGGGTTCGATCCATCGATGCTAGTTGGTAATACAGGTAGCGGATCGGCCTAAATTATATATTAGGCAGCAAGCCTTGCATGGATTTGTTCATAACTTTCCAACTCGTCCAGTGGACCCAGTGCACTTAAAGTTGGTTTTCCTGCAAACATAACTTTAGCAACACGCTTAATATCGTTTAGATTCACAGAATTAATTCTATCCTTAAGTGTCTCCACATCTAAAACATCCCCGCGGAACAAGCAATGCTTTGCATGCATATCAGCACGGTTCATCATAGATTCACGCCCCATGAGTAAGCTTGATTTTAGCTGCGCCTTGACACGTGCAAGTTCATCTTCGCTGACATCTTCACTGATGCGCTGAATTTCATTGCAAATAACAGGAAAAATTTCACCGAGCTTGTCAGGGCCTGTCCCTGCATAAATGCCAAACTGACCGCAATCTTGATAGCCTGAATGATAGGAAAAGATAGAATAAACAAGGCCGCGCTTCTCACGCACTTCTTGGAAGAGTCTAGAAGACATTCCAGACCCTAAAATGCTAGATAAAGTCTGCGCAGCATAGTAATCATCACTTAAACGGCCAAATCCTTTGAAACCCAGTATAAAATGGCTTTGTTCAAGCTCTCTATTCATACGCATTTCGCCGCCGGCATAGCTTGCTGGACTAATCGTTTTGGCCTGTGGAGTAGCTTTGATTTCAGAAAATAGCTCGGCTGCCTTCTCTGCAAAAGCATCATGATCAATATTACCGGATACAGAAATAACGGTATTGCCAGCATGGTAATGTGAATCGACATAGTTAACGAGCGTATCACGCTCCATTGACGCAATGCGCTCTGCTTTACCTAGAATAGGTGCGCCAAAAGGTTGATCGGGATAGGCTGTTTCAAAATGTAAATCAAAAATCACGTCATCAGGCGTGTCATTGCACATGCCAATCTCTTGAAGGATTACATGTCTTTCGCGCTCAATCTCTTCCTCGGGAAATGTAGAGTTCAAATACATATCCGAGAGCACATCAAGTGCAAGGTCTGTATGATCTTTCAAAAGGTGAATATGGTAGCTCGTCATTTCACGGCTTGTGTAGGCATTCATCGATCCGCCGACAAACTCGATCTCTTTCGCAATTTGAGAGGCGCTTCTTTTTTCAGTGCCTTTAAACAGCATATGCTCAACCATGTGGGCAACGCCGTTATCCTTAAGCTCTTCATCGCGCGTGCCAACGCCTGTCCAAATTCCAACGGCGGCACTTTCAACCGAAGGAACATAATCTGTGATAATCCTAAGACCGTTATCGAGAGTGGTTTTCTTTATCGTGCTCATAATTTAATGGCTTTAAACTATTGGGTTTCAGGGTGCAAGATATATTTAAGCACACATTAATATAGGGTTTTGTTCATGATTGAGAAGTATACGCTTTCGCTCTATTCCACCAGCATATCCATTAAGGCTTCCATTTTTACCAATAACGCGGTGGCATGGTATGATAACAGCAAGCTGATTAGCGCCTACAGCATTGGCTAGCGCTCGCACGCTCTGTCCTTTACCGAGCTGTTGCGCTAATGCACCGTAGCCAATAGTATGCCCATATTTAATATCGGTAAGCGCACGCCATATTTTATTTTGAAAATCAGTCCCGATCAGCGCATAGGGCGTTTTAAACCCTTCAAATTCACTTGAAAAATACGCATTCATTTCATTTTCGATTGAGCTTAGAACAGCATTATCACCATCTAGAATTTGGCAAGAAAGTTTGCGCTGCGTGCGTTCAATTTCTCTATCAAGCGCTCTGCGTTCTGTGAACTCCAGAAGGTAAAGCTGCTTATCACTAGCCATAGCCACCATAGGCCCTAGCGGTGTATCAAAACTCTTGCTGTAGAGGACATCGATCGTGTCAAATTTTTTTCGCATGCATATAATCTACACAGCAATTTCATGAGAGATCAATAAAATTAAGCGCGTGTATTGTCTTTAACATAGTTCTGAACGGTTTTCAGATCATTGGGCTGTGTACTCATGACCTCTGCGCGCTCAAATAGGTCTGCAAGATGCTCAGGCAGAGCGGGGCTAACGCCGATCGCTTTTTTGACCGCGTCCGGGAATTTTGCAGGATGTGCTGTTGCAAGTAACACAACTTCACCCTCGTAATCGTTAGCAATTTCCTTTGCTCCTTCAAGGCCTACAGCTGTATGCGGATCAAGTACATACCCAGTATGCTCATAGCATTCTTTGATAAGCGCGAGTGTTTGCTCATCATTTGCTCGTGATGCTGA
>Ga0208837_1000093_pt1 | contig 15412 bp, 16 predicted proteins | sample DeeseametaMP0327_FD_184214 | JGI IMG/M metagenome (GOLD analysis project Ga0208837, IMG submission 184214) | Marine microbial communities from the Deep Atlantic Ocean - MP0327 (SPAdes) | ecosystem: Environmental > Aquatic > Marine > Oceanic | place: East of Recife, Brazil, South Atlantic Ocean...
TAAAAAAAAAAATGTCAGAGCTGGAACAATTTAGAAATGATTCCAGAAATGAATTAATTAATTATGTTAAACAAAAACTAACTACTAACGGCGATCCAACTCAAAAACTTGACAGATTCTTTGATTACTTTACAATCATGCCGGTGGATATTGATCCAAACGGAATAATTCCTAAAATTCATCATCTTGTGCGTTCAAGAGAGGACACTACAAGAAAGCAAGTCAAGTCTATGTTCTCTGAAATTAGTACTTTAGAGATTACTAAAGTTCAAAATCTTTTGGAAATAGTCACAACATTACAACTTTTACACAAAATTGTGAGACATTTATTTTTGACTGCAAAAAAACAAAACAACTATCCTCTAATATTGCCACTGCAGATGATGCTTCCATTTATTATGGAACAGGCTGAGGCTCTTAAAGACGCTATACCAGCATTTAAACAGGCACAGCCGATCGGCGATGGAATTGGTCCACTAGTCGTGGGCGGAATGATGCTTGACACTAAAAAACAAAAAGCGGAATTTGAAACTGTTTACAGCGAGTCAGAATTTAACGGCAGAAAATTAATTCTGCTAAAGGCTGAGGGTCCATATGCCACTGTTGGTAGACCAGGCGAAGCTACTGAATCACTCATTGAAAAACTCAAACCCAATATCATAATTATGGTTGATGCTGCGTTAAAACTAGAAGGAGAGGATACAGGAAGTATTGCACAGGGATTTGGGGCTGCAATAGGTGGAATTGGAACTGATAGATTTAAGATCGAAGCAGTAGCTGCAAAATATAATATTCCAATACTTGCATTGGTAGTTAGACAGTCTGTTAAAGATGCAATTACACTTATGAAGAAAGAAATTTCCGATCAAACTGAAAATGTCAGAAGTCAAGTTTATGAAATGATAACTGATAATTCAAATCCTAATCAAACTGTACTTGTTATAGGTGTTGGAAACACTATGGGGGTTGCTCAGTAATGTCTGATAAAAATAAAATTATAACTGCGTACACTTTACAACAGTGTAATTCTTGTAAAGAACAATCAAAACAAAAATTTACTGAGGGAGATTATGTATTCCAAGAAATTTCAAAATGTTCCTCATGTGATGGACAAGTAGTAGTCACAAAAATTTTTGGAGAATCTCTTACCCAATAGTAGTTACTGTGACACCAGTTTGAGTTGGAATAAACGTATGTTCTGCCTGTGCAACTGTTTTGCCATTGGCTTCGACAAGAATTGCATATGCTTTGACTACTTTCTTTTTAATCAAAAAATCTAATAATCTTCTGGCTTCTTTTTCTTCCCATTCCTTTACAATCCACCTTAATGCGAATGGCAGCATGTTAAAGTTATTCCAGATATATTCTAGTAATTTATCAGCCTCATCGTCTTTCGTCATTTTTCTTGAAGCTAGTGCAAAAATATTTTTAATTTTACCATTACGAACGAATCCTAGGGCATTTTTAGTTGTAACAAATGGCTCACATGCAAATGCCTCATTTTCTGAAAACGAAAATGAGCCAATCGTCCACATGTTTGGGACTGTTTTTCCTGCATGAATTGTATATTGGTCAAGTGAGTGACCGCTTAGATTGGCAATCGGTTTCAACCCCATATCCATTATGGTATTTTGAATTTTCCTTCCAACATCTTTTGATTTTACGCCTACTTTGATCATTGACATTGCGGCCTGTAAGGCATTTTCTGCCGCTTGGACCAGTGAATCGTACTGGGGATCATAATTCACTGTTACAGCAGTATCAGCTATGTACCCGTTAATCTGAGCGCCAAGATCAATTTTTACCAAGTCAGAATCTGAAACTGTTTTGGGATCGTTTGGCTCCGCAGTGTAATGAGCAGCAACTTCATTCAAACTAGTATTTACAGGAAATGCACATTTTGCGCCTCGTTTGATAATTTCTGATTCCACATATTCACAGATTTCTGCTAGGGTACTGCCAATCCAGTCTTTCTGACGAACGTTTTCCCTAACTTCACCCGCAATTTTTCCAGCTTTTACGTAATCTTCAATCTGCATTAACATCAATTGATTTTGTATATTATTAAAACCATAATCATACGTTTCCCATTCTTGGTTGTAAAGACTAGAATAGGTTTGGTTTTATCGAATTATTTCCTGAAGCATTGGATTTTGTTGGTATCGTGCGTTTTTTAGCATGAATTTTAAAAATCTAATTTCCGATTTTATTAATTTGACTTCAATTCTTACTAAATCTTTTCTTAATTCTTCAGAATCTTTCTCTGACATAGGAAAATAGTAAGTCATAAAATACAAAAATTATCAAGTTATGAATTTCTGACTTAATTATTGTAATTTTCTGACATGTTGGAGTAGTAATCTATCACGCTTAAATTTGGGCAATTGTTTTTGTTCGCTGGGAGCGTGGTCTAGCTTGGTATGATTCTGCGTTTGGGACGCAGAGATCGCGCGTTCGAATCTCGCCGCTCCCATTTTTTTGGTTTTTAAAGAATTTAGCAGTACTTAGAATAGAATATTAATAATACCTAGAAAATTTTGACTGTTGCATCTTAAAGTTCTCATGTTAAAGCAGGATGATCCTAGAAAATGTAGTGCAGCAAAATTAGTAAAATTTGGTCTCGCAAAACCTGTTACACGAACTACTTCACGCACATTGATTTTAAATCCATTTTCAAAAAAAACATTATTGGAATCAGACAAAAAACTTGTTCGTTCTATTACAGGAATTGATTGCTCGTGGAATCTTGCTATTTCAGCCTTTCAAAAACCATTTACTGGTATCTCAAGAAAACTTCCACCATTATTAGCAGGAAATCCAATCAATTATTCCAAATTAAATAAATTGACTACTGTAGAAGCATTGGCTGGTGCTGTGTACATTTTGGGTGAATCAGAACTAACGCATACACTTCTTCAGAAATTCAAATGGGGACCCACATTCTTTGCATTAAATAAAAACCTCCTGCAGGACTACTCAAAGGCTCAGTCTGAGTCTGAGATTCTTGAAATTTGTCATGAATATGGGCTTCCTGACTCCCAGTTTATATGATATTGATCAACTTTATCAGAAATTACGTTTATCCGTGTAAAGGAAGTTTTAATCGTAACGAAGCATATCCATCTATTTTCGCGTACAATAAAATCATGCTAAATTATTTATTACAAAAAATCAAGCATAATTGAATGAAGTTATCATTATTCAAAATCAGCATTTTGCTTATAATCATTGGAGCGTTAGGAACAATAATCGTCTTTTCAGAATCAGAAAAATTAGAACAATTTATGACACTAAAACAAACAGAATCAGACGAAATTAGCTTGTATTTCGAAGCAGGAGATATTGGATATCACAAAGTTACAATTCCAGAATTTGATGGTCAAGGATTCTTTTACAGGATTGTTGATGATAATTACGATATAATCTCAAAGGGATTAATCCAAACAAAGATGTCAATCAGATACTTTGATGTAAAAGAATCAGGCATGTACACAATGATTCTGTCAAACACTGCTAAAGAAAAGATGAATTATCAAGTGGAGATTGGAAGTACAGATAGTATGAATATCAGCATTCCAACCGGAGTCATGTTTGTTGGAGGGTTGTTGCTACTCTTTACTTCCTATATAAAATTAAAAAATTATAGAATAGAACAGCCTGATGAAAATATTAAATGAATAGGAATGCATTGAACGTAGTGACCAAAGTATAGAGCAAAATTAAATCCAAGCCAGCTTGTTATGAGTAAGAAGGTTACAATTGAAAATGGCAAAAATGCCTTAAGATTTGAATTTTGGCGAGCCTTAATTATTAGAAATCCGCCCAGTGCTGAAAGAACAATTCCAATCTCAAGTGGTTGATGAGTTAATGACAACAGCCCATCAATTCCAAACATATCATGAGAAATAGAATCGCCAAATCCAGAGATAATCTGCATGACAGAGCCAATTATGACAAGTTGCATTCCTCTTTTCAAAATTCCATGGATGGAGTTTTTCATTAGCAAGTTAACAGAAAATATAGATGCAATTGCAACCATGAAAACTCCACTATATACTACAATGTGTGGGTCAGACCAGAAAAATTCAGGTGAATTTTGAATATGATTAACTGCATCCCATATTCCTGCTACAAGGATTACAAGAGTTCCAATTACTGCATGAGTGGAAATTATGGTTAGCCGTGAATTTGAATCTAAAGAAAGATGGTTGAAAACTTTCCCAAGAATTACGGTAAGCATGATGTTACGCCAATTTTTTTACATTAAAAATCAATCTCATGAAAAAGATTGAAACTAGCATCTAAATCTGTACTCAGTTTTCATAAAAATTAGATATAACGCGTAGCGAATTTACAGGTTTTACGGCTATTAAGTAGGACATAGGCGTGAGGATTACAGATTTATTCAAGTGTAATCTCAGACGGTTCGATATGAGCGTGGAATCTAACTCAACTGGGCTTGTTCGAAGCCTTTCCCTTTCACAGGCAATAATGATTGGCGTTGCCTCAATGATTGGTGGGGCTATCTTCGTGCTTGTAGGACCTGGTATATCTGCCGCTGGCCCTGCTTTGATAATTGCATTTCTTCTTAATGGCGTCATTACTCTCTTTACTGCATTAACTTATGCTGAACTAGGATCTGCTTTACCCGCAACTGGTGGAGGATATAAGTGGGTAAGGGAGGGGCTTCCTAGACCAAATTCATATCTAAGTGGTTGGATGGCATGGTTTGCACATACTATCGCAGGTAGCCTATACGCTGTTGCGTTTGGAACATTTTTTGGACATTTGTTAAAGTCTGCAGAAATAATTGACGATACATTTGGAATTCCCCTTGAAAAGTTGTTTGCGGTAATTGCAATTGTCATATTTGCTTTTGTCAACATTAGAGGCTCTTCACATACAGGAAAAGTAGGCAGCGCAATCACTTTTACACAATTAGGAATCATTGCTGCTTTGGTCATAGCTGCTCTTGTAGCCATGACGTTTACGAATCCAAACTGGCCAACTAATTTTCGAGATTTCTTTCCTAACGGCACATCTGGTCTTATCCTGGCAATGGGTATCACATTCATAGCATTTGAGGGATATGAAATTATTGCACAGGCAGGAGATGAGATTAAAAAACCGAAGAAGAACATTCCGAAAGCGATTCTTGTCTCCTTGGGAATAGTAGTTTCTGTGTACGTTCTTTTTGCTTTTGTATTTATTGGCGGACTTGATCCTTTGCAAATTGGACAGCCTGCATGGGAGTTTATTGGAGGTTATGGAGAGCTTGGAATAATTGAAGCTGCTGAATACTATCTTCCATTTGGCGCACTAATTGTACTGGCAGGTGGGTTTGTGTCAACATTGGCTGCATTAAACGCAACAACATTTGCTGCAAGTCGTGTCTCCTTTGCTATGGGAAGAAACTATGATTTACCTCCAATGTTTGGTAGATTACATCAGAAATATCGAACACCTTTTGTCTCTACAATATGTTCCGCCATAGTTATGATAGTACTCGCACTGTCCTTTGATCTAACAATGATTGCGCTTGCCGCAACTGTTATGTTTTTGTTTTTGTTTGCCCAGGTTAACGTAGCCTGTATTACAATTCGAAGAATGGCCAAAGAAAAAAAATTAGTGTATGGTTTTAAAACTCCATTTTTTCCTGCAATTCCAATAATTGGTTTTGCCGTTGTTTCTATCCTTGCCGTTTACTTGTTGTTTTCCCAACCACTAAGCTGGGCAATTGCTCTTGTTTGGATAGGAGCAGGTTTTTTAATTTACAGGCTGTATACGTCAAAAAGAGAGAAACAAGCCATTGCTCCACTTGTATTCAACCAAGAGCCTGAAGAAAGAAAGGAGTACAGGGTTTTAGTAGTATTTTCCAAGAATACAGCCACTAAACTTGCTAAGATTGCAGCCGCAATAGCTGATCAAAAAGACGGTGAAATATCTTTTCTTAGTGTTATAACTGTACCAAAGCAAACCCCATTATCTTTTGCAAACAAAGCTGGCGAGACTGGAATTGGTGTATTTGATGAACTCAAGAAATCAATTTCTCATTCAATACGACATAGATATCTTGTCAGACTTTCCCATGATCCAACTGAGGCCATATTAGCTACGGCTGAAGACGAGGGAATTAATACTATGATAGTTGATTTCTCCTTTTTACGGAATAATAGAAAATTATTATCACTATCTACTTGCGATATAATCGGAGTAATTCCAGGAAAAAACTTTGACAAGGATATGTCAAACCTCATTGTTTCGTATGATAAAGGGCGTCACTCAAACCTTGGACTTGAAATCGCACATGCAATTTCAAATGACTACAATAGTAAAATCAGAGTTGTTCGCGGCGTAACACAGTCTCCAGAAGTTGAAGTGGAAATTGTAAATAAAATTAATGAGGTTATGTTTGATCTAGACCTCAAAAAAATACAATTTGAAAAGGTGTACCCAAAAACAAAAAACATGATAATATCATCTGAACTTTTGAAAAACTTTAACAAAGTTAAAACTGGTGTTCTTATTTTGGGTGCTGGAAACCAAGCTGATGCGGCATTTAGCCCAAAAACGCTGGAGCTAGCTGATAAATCAAAAAAGACAGTCTTCATAGTACGCAATCATTTGTTCTCAGAATTTCATACTAGATCATTTTGGAATGTATTATTGCAAATAATCAAAGAGAACAAGATACTATATCGTATTTACATCGAGATTTTAGCGTCAATATCCTTCATAAAATCCAAACAAAAGCTTGGAAGATACGACGAGGAGTATTTTGACTCAAAATACTAGCAATATTGAAATTACTGACTGAATTAACATAACCAAGTGTGAGCTGGTGGACGACACGCTGCTACGGCAGAGGAAACTCCTCCCTTCATACAGGAAGTGTGATCTGTAGATGGATAGTCAGAGATGGCTGGCAACAGAACAGAAAAAAATCCCATCTGGAGTGTACAGTGATGGTACTGCCTGAGGTTTCCAGAGACGGAATGAAAATCTGTCCCGCACGAAGCAAGGCCAAAACGAACCATATGTTCCTGTACTAGGTTCAGGTAGGCCGCAAAGCGAAATATCGTTAAAACAGAAGGAGGGTTACGGCCAGCACTCACTTATTTTTCTGCCTTGAAACCTTTTGGCAGGGCACCACGCTTACTTGATGGTTTGTCTTCAGATTTTTCTTCAACTTGTGGTTTTTCTTCATCGTAGTAACTTCTATGTTCATTATAATCTTCCAAACCTGTTACTTGTGCCTCTCCTCTAATAGTCTGGTATCCTCCGGAGCTTGCACTTGTCTGTACACCAGTGAGTTGTGATGGGTCAATGCCGGTTTGTTTCAAATTCTTTCCTTCCTTCTTTAGTTTTCTTTGACTTATGATCATTATAGCAACACCACCCAGAGCTGCCATGCCAGCCATGCCATAGAGAATAAAGGCTGGAAATTCTCCAGTTGATGTTGTTGCATAACCTTCAGGTGCATTTGGGGTAACACCAAAAATTTCCGAAGTTCCTAAAGTGTCTCTGTTTGCAAATCCAAGTATGTCTATACTTGCATTGCCAGATGATTCAAAACTTGTTACTTTGTATGTTTTATCAGAAACAAATTTAGCTTCGTGGATTTGTTCCCTTATCAATCCCTCTCGAAGACTGCTTTCTCCCATAGTAAAGGACGAAATTACAGTACCTGTCTCAAATCCATATTGTTTAGCATCTACACCTATTCCAGTTGGATCAAACAAAAAGTGCCAGTTTCCAATTGGCTGTGCTTTTATTTCATCTCCGTCCATTAGTCTGGTATAAAGAAGTTCTGCAGCATCACTTGCCTTAAGTGACAAAGCCAATGACGGTGTAAACTTTTCAAAAGATGATATTGGCAAGTTAATTTCAACGTCACCGTATGTTGGTGTATTTATTACAACAGGTCCGAGAGCTCCAAACCCTCTCCAGTCTGCATCTAACAAAGTTGGATCGTTTCCAGAACCATGTTTAATCACAATATTTTCAATTGTAGGTCGTAGTATGATAGTATAATCGACTGACATGCTTGTAGATCTTCCAGTGAAGGTTGATTTATACTCCAAAGAAAGGTCAGAAATGCTAGCTTGACTGCCTTGTGAAGCAAAGTAGGAATTCAATTTTGCAATCAATGATTCTATACCAGGATTTGATGCAGTTGCAGTAAACGATATTTTTTCAGATTTTCCATTCATCGTTTCAGCCAGTTTTCCACCATCCGAATAGTCTATGCTAATCGACCTTTGGTATACCATCTTAGCATATGCAGTGTCAGAATTAGGGTCAATAGTAACTTCCAGCTGCGATGATGCAAAAACAGGTGATATACCGCCAACAGCAATGAAAAAAGACAAAAATGCTATAACCGTTATAGTTTTCCTTAGCACTAAATCTCACTTATTATATCATTATTTAATTTTACCCAAAAAATTACCATAAAAATGATAAAGTAATATTGGTAGCGTTAATCTACTAAACTGGTTCTAGGAGAAAAAAATTGATTACTATACTTGCCGGTGGCTCCGGTTCAGTTAAGCTCGTTAGAGGATTTGCATCTCAGAGGTCAGATATTAACGTGATTGTCAATGTGGGGGATAATTATTGGCTTTATGGAATGTATATCTGTCCTGACATTGATACCATTACTTATGGACTAGCTGATTTACTGGATCATGATAAAGGCTGGGGCATAAAAAAAGATACATTTGGATTTTTACGACAGATGGAAATTTTTGGAGAGGAAACGTGGTTTAGGATAGGTGATAGGGATACTGCTACTCATCTTACCAGAACTAATATGTTAAAAAACGGCAAAAGTCTGAGCCATATTACAAAATGGATGTGTGAAAAACTCTCAATTGAGGTTAAATTAATACCAGTTACTGATAATGCGATTGAGACTAGAATTATAACAAAAAAGGGTGAAATGCACCTTCAAGAGTTTTGGGTTAAGCATAGAGGCATGGATCCAGTAGAAGGAATTGAATATCAAGGTGCAGACAAGGCTCGTCCAAACCCAGATGCTGTAAACGCAATTCATGATTCTAGTCTTGTAGTTATTGCTCCAGGCAATCCTCTCACCAGTATAGGCCCAATGTTAGCAATCAAGGGCATACGGAAAGAGTTGGCAAAAAAGAAAAACAAAGTGGTAGCTGTAAGCCCTGTAATTGGAACTTCTGCTATTAGCGGACCCACTGGAAAATACATGGAGGCAGCTGGAATGGAAGTTTCAGCGTTGGGCATTGCAAAGATGTATGCACATGTTTGTTCAAATTTAGTTATAGATACTAAAGATCGTATGCAAACAAAAGCAATTGAGGAATTGAACATAAATGTACATGATTCAAAAATTAGAATGCCAAACAAACAATCCGAAGATGCACTTGCAGCATCCATTCTAAAACATTTTCATCCTTAAGTTGAAAACTTCAGCGATAATTCCAGTTAAGACATTTTCTAAGGCTAAAAAAAGACTAAACTTACAGCAAGAGTGCAAAGAAAAGATATGCAGTCTAATGTTGCAAGAAGTTCTCAACACTATATCGAATTGCAAACTTATCAACAAAATAGTTCTGGTGTCAAAGGATGAGACAGCATTAAAGCTTGGTAGGCAATTTGATGCCATAGAAATTTTTGATAACGAATCTGGCGTTAACGATGCTGTCAGTTTAGCAGACCAGTATCTTTCTGATAAGAAATTTGATTGCTCAGTTATCTTTCCACAGGATATACCTATAATGACATCTTCCGATATAGATAACTTGTTAGGCTTTGTAAAGTCTAAAAGATCTGTGATTATTGTTCCCTCCAGACAATTTAACGGGACAAATGCACTAGTTAGATGTCCTGCTGATATAATGGAGACGAGATATGATAGAGGCAGTTACACATTTCAAATGGACGCTGCAAGGACCAAAACAAAAAACATATCGATTGCACTGATTCGTAGAATGATGCTTGATATTGATGATGAATTTGATCTTGCATTCATGCTAAAACAAAACGACAAGCAGGATTTTTGTAAAAAAATCGAATCATGCTTCTAGCGTACGCTTTTTCGAGTATACATAATTTAACACCAAAACTGCAACTGAGATTATTCCAGTTACAACTAGCATTAACTCAAGTGTGCTTAGCAGAGAATGTGAAAATGCATCACCTATGGAAATCTGGTTGATATCAGCTACAATATATCCATAAGAGAAAACGAAATAGTTCGTTGCCCAATGAATTAAAACAGCAGGAACAAGACCGTATCTGAAATACACCCATCCAATTATAATTCCACTAGCGATTGCCTGTGCCAATTTACCAGCACTCCACGCTTCATCTGAAAAAATATGTGCTGCGCCGAAAAGTACTCCTACTATGACAATCAATAACAACACCTTTTTCATATTTACATTGCGAAGATTTTGCCATGGCCACCACAATGATTTTACAAGAAATTTAAAGGATGGTTTGTGCGAATATAATATAAAAAGTGGAAGTCCTATCAGTACAACCCTAAAACCTAACTCTTCTATTATTGGTGCAAGCGATATATCAAAAAATTGAATTAGTTGGTTTGGTGCTTCCGGTTGCTCAACCGAGATACCAATAAATTCCTGCACACCAATTATACTACCTGATACAATCACTAAAATAGAAAACCATTTGATGACAGTAACAATATAGCTGTCTTGAATTTTATATTTCCCTTCAGAAATCATTGATTGTAATACAGCAACAAAATTTTTTTTTGGACCGAATATTGCAACTGTAAAGAGAATCAAAAAAGTACACCATATTACAACAAACCCATCTCCTAACTCAAATTTTACTGGAACTTCAAAACCTATTCCCGCAAGAAAAAGGCTTAAGCTATCCATAGGATACTTGTATGTTATATCATCTCCAATTTCTGAATTGAAAACCAGATATGCTCCAGTGGGAAATGATAAAACCATCAAACAAAAAATTACTGATATTAAGGCAGTATGCGGTATTGCTAGCCCTTGTAAAATTTTGTTTTGTGTTGGCACTTTTTTTCAGTGTAATTCTATCGTTTCTTCAGCAAAGCCAAGCTTTACCAATGTATCTTTAATTGTATCTCTATGATCACCCTGCAAAAATACATAGCCATCTTTTGCCGTTCCGCCACACGCATATTTGTGTTTTAGCTCTCTTGCAACATTACCTAGGTTGTTAATCTTAGGATCAAGTCCCTCAATCATTGTTCCCTTTTTCCTAAAACGTCGAGTCTCAAGACGTATTATAATATGAGTACTATCTTTGTCAAGATCACCACAGGCGCACAAGTCATCAGGTAGTCCACATGTATTACAAATAACCGCCATTATTTCTAAATTTGATGCTCTAACATATTATTAAGCCTTATCGATATAAAATAAAGTAAATTCACAAGATCCCAGTATTTTTTACAAACTAATTTAACGTTATATCATTGCCAAACGATTTAACACAAAAAGCAATTAAGATGATACTTAGCGGTGGCACTTTACTAAGCGAGCCCTGTCCATACTGTAAGGGTGTAAGAGTTATGAAAGATGGCCATGCATTGTGTGTAAATTGTGGAAGAGAACCTGAACAAAAACCAACAAAAACACAGACCAAGGAAAAAAAGTCTATTTCTACTCTAAAAACACTAGAGCAGAAACTTGAAAAATTATCTACTCAACTTGAAAAGGAAAACAAGCCAGCAAAACAGCAGGAATTGATAAAATCCATTGATTTGCTAATAGATATTATAGCAAAATTAAAGTCGAATTAAAAAAGTTTTTATCTTTACCATTCTGTTTTCAATACTAAGTATGGCTGATAAAAAGAAAAATGCACCACTACCAGCATCTAGCGCAGGTCTGCTAAGATTCTTTGAGGATGAAACAAAAGGATTTAAGATTGATCCAAAAATCATCATTTCTATGCCAATAAGCATTATTGTAGTCTCGTGGGTTATAGATCTGCTTTTAATTCCATAAATATCATGTCAGATTCAAATGACATTCAAAACATTCACAAACGGTATTCGTTCACGCTAATAAATCCATCATCATTCTACGTTTCACTGACTGCATCTATCGCTATTGCGTCTATAATTTCTTTTCTTAGTTTTAATAACTATATTCAGAATTATGAAATACTTTATCATCTGCCAGCTGTTGTAGCTGTATTACTTGCTACACAGTACTTAGATTCACGTTTTACAAAACATAAGGAGTATTCAAAATCACTGCACATGTCATTTTTTGGAAATGCGTTGTGGTTGATCACTGTAGTAGGCGGAATTATAGGATCTGCTATACTGTCAAAGGAACTGTCCTTGTTTTATGTTGCTGTTGGCATGTTCATATTTTCCAGCTTTAGGATTGGGATTATGACAACCACTCTTGGTATCAGCCTAAAAAAATCATGTGTGGTGTGTTTTGTTCAGCCGTTAGCAATGTTTTTTCTTCTAATTCCCATCGATATGTGGTCTGTTCTTTATAATGTAGAAACATTGGCATTTGGAATTGCATTTCTAGCAGTTGCAGTTGTTTGGTCATATCTTACAAACAGAACTGGATTACCCTTGATAAAAAGTACACATAAGTTATTGCAAGCATATTTGCGGTCAGTATCACGAAATGATCCACACGATATGGAATCAATAATACTTGAAACATCAAAACCATCAAACATTTCTACGTCTCAAATTCGTTTCTCTACAAATGATGATAAAAATGATTTTAGAATGGTACTGCCTGATCTTCACCCAGGTCCTTTCCATCCAGTTGGTGGCAGCAACATCCCATATCAAATCTACAAAACTATGAACTCATCTGCAATGGTATTGCATAGTATTTCTGACCATTCTCTTAACTTACCATCACAACAAGATGTGCAAGATTATCTACGGGAATTATCAAAAAGCCATGTCTCAACAAAAGGTATGGCATGTACGGAACCGGTTACTGCTCAGATAAACAAGGCTCGTGTTGTTGGAATTCGCCTTGATGAGACAGCCTTATTGTTTCTATCATTATCTCCACACGGCATGGAAGACGTTCCTGTTATCCTAAAGACAGAGATTGAACAAATAGCAAAAAACAGAAATTTTCAGCGTACATTGATCGCTGATACTCACAATGCTATGGGTGGAGAGTTATCGCAAGAGGATTCACAAGATTTGATCACTGCTGCAAAAAATGTACTTGACATTCTCATCACAAAAACTAACTATCCATTGCAATATGGCTATGCAAATTCACAAGCTATGGATATTCAAACCAGTGATCTTGCTGGTGGTGGTATAGGTATGCTTTGCCTTGCTGTTGATCAAAAGAAATACTTTCTGTGTTGGGCAGACGCTAACAATATGGAAAACGGCGTACGTGAAAAAATTGTAACACATCTAAAAAATAACGGCTGTGAATTAGTTGAAATGTTTACTTCTGATACACATTCCACAACAATGGGAGTAAGAAACAGAAATGGTTACTATGAGCTTGGCAGTGTTACCAAACCAGAAAGATTAGCAAGCTGGTGCCTGTCTATTGCAAGGCAAGCTGAAAAAAATATCACTTCAGGTAAATTTGAAATTTTAGAAAATAGTGCAAAAGTCAGGATTATGGGCTCAGGAATTTTTGAGCATCTTTCCAGAGCACTCGATGATTCTTTGAAGATGACACAGGGATTTATGATTTTGTGCACTGGAATTTTCTTATTGTCTATTTTTCTATGGTTCTAATCTCTTCCAAGTTTCCATAAAACTCATCAATAAACGAAGAAAACTGCATTATTGGCACGATAGGGACTCTGTTGATAAACCTAGTTTCCTCTTGATATAATGTGACAATGACTGGAGCAGCTACAACTTCATTTGTAATTGCTACATAATGTTTTACACGATCTGTTTGTCTTAGAACAATTTTTTCAAGCGCAGAATTGCTCATCCTCTTCCAGTGTTTGCAATCAATAAGTACCGCCGTACCAAGACGTATTCCAACTACATCTATTTCCATTGTTGGCTTCTTCATCCTAAAGTTACGTACAACTTCAAAGTTTTTTGATTCTAGTATCTCAGCTACAAGACCCTCAAAGTCTTTCCAATCAACTGAACGTGAAGCCTCTTCAATCGGCACTCCAGTCTTTATAGCCAAAAGGGCGGTTTTCAGTTTGTTTTCCATAAAAAAATCACCGCATAGATTTTTTGTTAATGCTTAATGAACCTTAAATTATGATAACATGTATGTCTGACATGAAATTTTGCCTAGTTTTCCTAGCGGTAATAGTCCTTCTATCACCACTTATGCTTCATACTTCATTTGCAGAAAAGGGAACGTTCGTTGACCAAGTCAAGTTCATCCAGTATTTGGATGAAAACACAGCACTTGAGGAAGTTCGAAATGGCAATCTGGACATTTACTTTTTCCGTGTGTCATCAGACAGGATAGAATCAAGCGAAGCAAGGGAGGGCATTCAGGTTTTTGAATCTACTGGAGGGTCATACAGCATGCTGGTAAACCCATCCGTCTCTGAAAGTTTCAACCCATTTTCAATTACCGAGTTAAGATTCGCACTGAATTATCTCATAGACAGAAATCTAATTGTTAACGAACTTATTGGCGGTTATGGCAATACCATGATTTCAAACTATGGTATATTTTCCGCTGATTATCTTTCCATCATAGAGGAACTAGAGTCATTCCATTTCAAATACAATCCTGCATTAGCTGATGAAATAATTTCACACGAGCTTGAAGAAGCAGGTGCTGAAAAAATTGATGGGTATTGGTATTACGATGGTGAACAAATTGAAATTACATTTTTTATTAGAAGTGACGACCCGGTAAGAAAATCCATCGGCGGAATTCTGTCTTCAGAACTTGAAAAGATTGGTTTCAAGGTGAACAAGGATTTTGGTGATCTAAACAAGGCGTTCGTAGTTGTTTACGGTTCAAACCCAGCAGACCAGAAATGGCACCTTTACACTGAGGGATGGGGCAGCTCTGGATTTGCAAAGTATGATTCTGTCGGACTTGCGCAAATGTACTCTCCATGGTTTTCAAACATGCCAGGTAACAATGATCCAACATACTGGAATTACAAAAATGACTACATTGACTCTATAACCAAAAAAATCTATGTTAGTGATTTCAAATCTGCTGAGGAAAGATCTTCTCTGATTAAACAAGCAACAAAAGAGGGTGTAAGTGAATCTGTCAGAATTTTTCTTGCAAGCAAGACAGACCAGTACGTTGCCAATGACGACATTGACGGAATCATCAACGCACTTGGTGCGGGTGTTCCTACCAGATTTACAACAATGAATGCAAAATCTGAAGATAATTCACTGGTAGTGGGTGTCAAACAAATCTATCAAGGAGCATGGAATCCAGTTGCCGGATTTAGT
>Ga0208837_1000095_pt1 | contig 15205 bp, 15 predicted proteins | sample DeeseametaMP0327_FD_184214 | JGI IMG/M metagenome (GOLD analysis project Ga0208837, IMG submission 184214) | Marine microbial communities from the Deep Atlantic Ocean - MP0327 (SPAdes) | ecosystem: Environmental > Aquatic > Marine > Oceanic | place: East of Recife, Brazil, South Atlantic Ocean...
GCTCCTTTTGTTTTGGTTATGTCTGATCTAACGCACTGCAGCTCTTTTTAGTTCCGGAACAATTTCAGAAAAATCTTGAGGTTTTTGCTCCTGACGATTTTCATCAAGATATGCTTCAAGTTCTTTGATGAAATGATCGCCATTGATGACGCTTGGTATGGCGATTGTGCCTGTACCAACGCCGCTTACTATTACGCTTGAATACCCTAGAAATCGTCCAACGATAGGTTCCAGCAAATGTGCATTTTCGATGCGCTCAAAGGCCATCTGAATCCAGTCTCTACTTAAGAAACCCATTCGTGCTAGCACCTTTTTGTTTGTCAGAACAAGATAAGTCATCGTGTAATGTACGATTGCATTATAAAGTGGGTATAAGGTCATCAAGAGAATTAGACCGCCTATTACGGCATGGAAAAACACACCAACAAGCAGGCCGATGATTGTGTATGCAATGCAAGGTACGAATACAATCCAATGTATGCGAGCAGCGTAGATGACTTCTTCATCTTCTGTGAGTAGGCCTTTGATATTATTTATCATAACTTATTCCTTTCAAATTTTTGATTTTCTCCCATTTCTGGTTTTTGATCTGTAAGATTTGCTTTTGCGATCTCGTATAGCTGGGCAAACATATTTGACTTGGAATCCCAGTATTCGCCTTTGTAGATATTTATTTCTAGTAGTGCCAAGTTGTTGTCATCTTTACCTTCTGGGAACCATGCTGCTGCAAAGGGTGACCAAAATTTTTCAATTAACTTTTTATTGAAGGATATAGAAGATTGTCCAGATAGAGAGACGTAAGTATTGTTCTGGTGATCACAGAAGCTTAAAGATACTTCCTTATTTTCTTGCTGGTGAACATCGGTGGGGTCGTTTTCATGTTTAATGAAGAACCAGATTGTTCCATTATAATCATCTTGAATAAGGTGCATGGGGCGTGATCTCAAATTTCCATTTGGATCCTGGCTATCATGCTCGGTCAGCATGCCCACTTTAATATCTTTGATGAAATTCCAGATCTTCTCTTTATGCTCTGGGCTAGACATCTTTTTCTCCTTTCGTTTAATTGTCTAACGTATGAAGGAGAAAAAAGTTCGTTTTATATTGCTTCGGCTTTTCCTGAATACATGTATCCTACACCTCGGACTGTTTTGATGATCTCACTATTATCATCGCCTAGTTTTTTACGAATGCGTGCAATTTGAATATCAATAGCGCGATCATAGGAATCATACTCACCATCGCGGGTGAGTTCAAAAAGCTGTTCACGCGAAAGCACACGGTTTGGTGCTAATACAAGTGCTTCTAAGAGTTGAAACTCGCCCGTTGTTAAATCTAGTGGTTCATCATCGCTTTTTAAAACTTGATATTGAGCGCGATCTAAAATCCAATTTTCTAACTGAATTTTATCTGATTCAGGTTTATTATTGGCGGGCTGCTCATTAGATGTATCCATGCGACGTAAAGCGGCTTTAATGCGTGCCGAAAGTTCACGCATTTCAAATGGCTTCGTTAAATAATCGTCTGCGCCCATTTCAAGACATATGATTTTTTCAGTCGTATCGCTTTTGCCCGATACGACAATAATAGGCACGTTACTCTGACTTCTAAATTGTGTAATAAGGCTTAGGCCTTCTCCATCCGGTAGGACGAGATCGAGTAATATGATATCAAATTGTGATGTTCCGATGATGTCGTTTGCCGATTGTACGTTTCCTGCTTTAACGACCTTATAACCATCTCCCTCCAAATACTGCTCAATAACAAGCTGGAGGTTATCGTCATCATCAACAGTTAAAACAGTACCTTTATACATATGAGACTTTTACCACCTTTGTTACAAAATAGATACAAAGTTTTTCAAAACTGAAACATCTATGTCGAATTGAGATAACAAATAGTCGCTAACTTGAAGATGTAACTTAGATCAAAGGAGCGATATAATGTTTACAAACACAGAACTTATGAACAATTCACAGCGATTAGAGAAATTTGCTTATAAATTGACAAATAATAAAGCTGATGCTGAAGATCTTTTACAATCAACTCTTCTAAGGGCTATTGAGAAAAGGCACCTTTTCGAAGAAGGTACTAATCTTTATAGCTGGCTTTCAAAGGTAATGTATAACATGTTTGTATCTGCATATCGTCGTAAGACTAAGTTTGAAACGCAATACGACCCAGAGCCATATATCGAGAAGCAGCAGCTTGATGCGGATCAAGATAAGAAGATGGAAGTTCAAGATGTAGAACTTGCTATGAACGAGATTTCTAAGGATCACCGTGAAATTTTGATTATGATTTGTGTTAAAGGTATGGCTTATGCAGAAGTATCTGAAGCACTTCAGGTGCCTGTAGGTACAGTGAGATCACGTTTGTCACGTGCTCGAGAAAATCTACAAACAGTGCTTGATACGCCTAAAAAATCTAAGAGCGGATTACCTGAAAGACCAATTTTACGTCATCCAGCTTTTACAGATCAGAAACAGGTATTTGCTGCGTAAACATATCGTTTCCTCCAATTTCAAAAAAGCCCGGCTATGTGCTCGGGCTTTTTTTATGTACTGAATTATTTTTAGGCTGCTTTTTTATTCTCTTCGATATATTTAAGCATTTCGCGTTTTAAATCAGCTTCGACTAACGGTTTAGGTAAATATGAATCCATGCCGGCGGCTATACATTTATCTTTATCACCCACAAGGGCATGTGCCGTCATGCCAATAATAGGCGTGCGTGCTATTTCTTTTTCACTTTCTTGTTCTCTGATTTTTGATGTTGCTGCAAAGCCATCCATTTCAGGCATCTGTACGTCCATGAGAATAAGATCGTAGTGGTTATCTTCCCACATGGAAACAGCTTCTATGCCGTTTCTGGCGACATTATAATCAAAACTCAAATCTTCGATTATGTGGCTGAGTACAACGATATTTCCTTCATAATCTTCAACGATAAGAATTTTGGTTTCGTTGTTAAGACTAGCTAGGAGTTGCTGATTTATTTTTTCAGATTGTGAAGATTTATCTATTTCTGAAGAAGAGCCAGAAGTGATTTTTAGTGGTAGCAATAGGGAAAAGGTTGATCCTTTACCTGCTTCGCTACTTAAGAAAATGTCTCCGCCCATAAGTTTTGCAAGTTGCTTTGATATTGGTAAGCCTAATCCTGTGCCGCCATATTTTCGTGATACAGAAGAATCAGCTTGTTTGAAGCGTTCAAAGACTAAATCAAAATTTTCAGGTTCAATTCCAATACCTGTATCAGATACATTAACACGTAAGAAATTTTGACCATCACGATCTTCAAAGATACATTCGACTGTTACTCCGCCATCATCTGTGAATTTTATCGCATTTCCTACTAAGTTCACGAGGATTTGACGAAAACGGCTGGCATCCCCATAAAATTGCTCGTCTTTAATAGCGTTATAGTCAAAAACGAAACTGACACCTTTCTCATTAGCTTTCAGGGACATCATTGAAATGGTCTCTTCAAAAACAGCATCTAAGCGGAAAGCTTGCTCATCAAGTTCAATTTCACCGTCTTCAATTTTAGAGAAGTCTAGAATGTCGTTAATGAGCTCTTTTAGAATATTTGCGCTCGAGTTAAGTGTTTTAATAAGTTTTGTTTGCTTTTCATTAAATTGGTCTTTTTGTTTCAACAAAATTTCACCAACGCCTGTAATCGCGGTAAGAGGTGTACGTATTTCGTGGCTCATATGCGCTAGAAATTCACTTTTTGCTTGGTTTTGTTCTTCAGCTATATTCTTTTCTAGTTCAAGTTTTGTTTGCTCTTTTTTAAGTACGGTAATATCTGTATTTGCACCGACCATTCTGATGGCTTTGCCATTTTTATCACGGATTGCTTTTGCACGTGACTTGACCCAAATCCAACGGCCAGATTGATGCTTCATACGAAAATCTTGTTCATATTCAGAGAGCCTATCTTCGAAGTAATCTTCGATATGTTGTAAAACCTCTGCTTTTTCTTCGGGATGTAAAAATTGTTCAAAGTCCTTTATTGTGCCCATTGATGATCGATCAGTATAGCCCAGCATGCGGAAAAAAGGCTGTGAATAGAAAACCTGTCCGCTTTTGATATCCCAGTCAAATACACCATCTTGTGTGCCATCTACGGCCAGTACAAAACGTTCTTCAGATGATTTTAAGGATGTTTCTGCTTTGGATCGCTTACGTTGGGCGTGAAAGAGAAATCCGTTAAAAATGAGGATAAGGATAGTACCAAATACAATGCCTATCGCTAGCTGTATTCTGTATGACATGCGATAATTCTCTAAAGCATTTACCCTTTGGATGAGCAGTTCATATTCTTCTTGTAAGATATTTGAATTTATACGGAATATATTATCCCTTAATTGATCTATATTAGCTACATCACTTAGTATTGTGCGTTTTTCAACAAGGTTTAAAGTTGCAGCTCTTGTTTCTAAGCTTTGAGAAAATGTATTAAAATAGTTTCTAATTTCATCCAATCGGCTAGTTTGGGATGGGCTATCACTTGTTAAGATAGCAAGGTTAGCGATGCTCTGGGATACATTACTTTTGTTACTTTCGTACTCTTCAAGAAATTCTTGATTTCCAGTAATTATATAGCCGCGCTGAGCGGAGAGCATACTTTCGATATAAGTCGTAAGTTGCTCTGCTTCGATAATGACTTTGTGTGTATTTGAAACCCATTGATCAGCAGTTTCAATATCGCTATCACCTTTGAATAACCCATATAGTAAGAGTCCTGCACTTATTGTAATGATGCAGGTGAAGATAACCATGTTACGAACAAAAATATTGTCCAAATCTTATTTCCTTTTGTTGAATTAATGATTTGTACTATGAAGCGTTTGTAATAGCCATTAAAAAAGGCGCTTACTTATCAGTAAACGCCTTTTTATTTTAAGATGTTTGAGTTTCTTATGCTGGAGGAGGGGTACCTCTCACAGCATGAACAATAGCAGAGACAATAAACAGAGCTATAAATACGATAAATAGTAATTGCGCTACATCAGCTGCGATTACAGCGACACCACCTAGTCCAAGTACACCGGCAATGATTGCGATTATTAAAAATGAAAGTGCCCATCCAAGCATGTTAAGTTCCTTTCTGTATGTTTGTACGTCATTGATTACAACCAAACAAACATGCGAAAAACTTAAAAGTTCCATTTGATTTTGCGGAACATTTTTCTTTCTTAAGTGTTGTATGAGCAAAGATACCTAAAACAAAAGGAAGGAACATCTAATGAGAAATTTAAAAAAAATGGCATTAACAGGCTGTGCAATTATTGGATTGTCATCACAGGCATATGCCATGGATAATAATGGCTTTACTTCTCACCACCTAGTGGAAGACAAGTCATATGAAAGTTTTGCTGAGCAGCTTTCGGATGAGGAAAAGTTAGAGCTAAGAGACTACCTTAATTACGATCAAAGAGAGCCTTGTCAAAACTACCGTCAACCGCCTCAGGGCTTTGTTAAAGATGGCTGTTCGTTAAAACGCGAAAAGCCACAACATGTAAAGGCTGTCAAAAAAGAGCGTGAGCGTATGGCGATTAGTAATGTTCTAACTGACTACTCTATTAACTTTGCATTTGATAGTGCTGTTATTGAACCGGCTGCTATTGAGACTTTGAATAAGATTGCGCGTGAAATTAAAAAATTCAATCCACGCGAAGTGACAGTAGCGGGGCATGCAGATAAGGCTGGGCCATCTGAATATAATGTTCTCTTATCAAAGCGCCGCGCAGAAGCTGTTTCTGAAGCTTTACTCGAACGAGGTATTGAAAACCGTGCTTTAGATAAAGAGGCATATGGTGAAAGTTTGCCTGCGGTTGATACAAATGATGGTGTAGCTCTTCGTGAAAACCGCCGTGTTGTTGTTGAATTCAGGAAGTAATATTTACATTTTAAAAGACCAGAGTGGAGAAGTTTCTCCTCTCTGGTTATAATTGGCACATCATGTTTGATAATAAGCAAAAATCGATAACAGATTATGATCTTCAGGCTCTCATTGATAATGAGCTTGAATATGAGGATCAAAAGCATATTTTGGATCACATTGAACAAAATCCAGAGATGAAAAAACGCTATGAAGAATTAAAGGCGCAAAAAAATGCCTTGCAGCGCTGGTATTCATCAAAAAATTAAGTTCATTGTTTTATCTTGATTGCTAAATCCTGTTTTATATTAAAGCCCGAGTTCACTTAAGCTTGGATGATTATCTGGTCTGCGCCCGTGAGGCCAATGGAATTTTCTTTCAGACTCTTTTATTGCAAGATCATTGATGCTGGCATAACGTTCAATCATTAAACCGTCTTCACCAAATACCCAGTTTTCATTACCATAGGCGCGAAACCAGTTATTGTTATGATCTCGATATTCATAAGCATAGCGTACAGCGATTTTATTATCTTTAAATGCGAAGAGCTCCTTGATGAGGCGGTATTCTAGCTCTTCTTCCCATTTTTTTTCTAGGAAATTTTGTGCTTCTTGCCTGTTGTTTACAAAATGAGAGCGATTACGCCATTTTGTATCCAATGAATAGGCTAAGGCAACTTTTGCTGCATCTTTGCTGTTCCAGCCATCTTCTGCTAAGCGTACTTTCTGTTTAGCCGTTTCCTCTGTAAATGGTGGTAATGGAAGTCTTTCGTCAGTCATTGTGCGCTCCTCTTGGTTGCTGCATTGTTTGTGTGCTGCATTCATCGGTGCAGTGTAAATTGTAATCTTTCACGCTGACATTTTTTCCAAATGTAGGTAAGCGCCTTATAAGTTCATTACACAGCGCATCGAATTCGGGGTGTTTCATTTTAATCTCCTTTTATTCTTTTGAGTGGTGATGAAAAGAAGCCCATATTTTTACGGGCTTCTATTTTAGGCATTGTGCAGCTTTAGGCCGCTTTTTGTGTGTCACGTGTACTTACAGCAGGGAAGTCAATTTCAATTTGGAAAACTTCATTGAAGTAATTTGTCAGTGTATTTAATGCTATGTGAGCGATCATCTCGATGATACGTTCATCGCTGAAGCCTGCATCACGTACAGCTTGTAGATCTTCATTGCTTACTTGCCCGCGTCCATTAACAACTTTTGTTACGAAATTTAAGCCAGCTTGGCACATTGCATTATTAGATTTGCCTTGAAGATTAAGTGCGAGTTCTTCTTTATCAATGCCAGCTTTTTCACCTAAGAATGTGTGTGCAGATGCGCAATAATCACATCCATTTAGGCCTGCTACTGTTAGTGCCAGTTTTTCTTTAAATTTTGAATTTAGTGCACCGCTTTGGAGTGCAGTATTTAGACTTAAATATCCTTCCATTGCTGTAGGGGCATTTGCAAATGCTGTGAAAAGATTTGGTGTAGCACCCAATGTGGCCTTAACAGCACCTAGTAAATCGGCGGCTTTTCCTTCTGGGTTTGTTACTGAGTTTAAACGTTGTGTCATTGTATTTACCTTTCAATTTTAGAGTTAAACGACTGTTTATTTATTCGTCAGTTATAACTATATGGTTACACCGATCAGTATACTTTGTCAAAATAAATTATTATACTAATTAAATCAGTAATTTATGATTATGTTATTGAATTATATTTTATAAAAAAATAGCTAAATATAAACTGATGGGTCTATATTTAGCTAGATGTCGTTTTTTCTCTAGTAACCTCCTTAGAGGTCATGATACTTAACTTATGCTTTTTCTTTTTGGTTTAGGTATGAAAGCGCTGCTTTTTCACCAAATTTCCAAAATACTATGGGCGTAACGATTAAGTTCAAAAGCGTAGAGCTAAAGAGCCCTGAAAAAATAACTGTGGCGACTGGGCTTAGGATTTCTTTACCTGTTTCACCTGCTGCCATTACAAGTGGTGTCAGGGCAAGTAATGCTGTTAATGCTGTCATTAATACAGGTACGAGCCTTTCCTGAGTTCCGCGTTTAAGCATTTTAAGATCAAAATTCTCTTCTTCATTTTTCATGAGATGTAAGTAATGTGAAATCATCATAATCCCATTACGTGATGCAATACCGGTTAGGGTGATGAAGCCAACCATCGTGGCAATAGAGAATATGCCGCCTGTCATGAATATTCCTATCACGGCCCCAATAAAAGAAAGTGGGATTGCGAGCATAACTTGTAAGGTTAGATTCAATGAACGAAAGTGTGTATATAGCGTTAGAAACATGCCGAGTAGAGAGAACAGGCTTAAAATCAGAATATTACGCTGCGCTGAAGCCTGGCTTTCGAATTGTCCGCCATAGCTGATATAATAGCCGTTAGGTAGTTCGAGTTCTGAGTTTAATATTGTTTGAATATCTTCTACTACACTGACTACATCTCTGCCTTGCGTATTCGCTTGAACGACCATACGGCGGTTAACGCTTTCACGGTTTATAAGGTTTGGTCCTTTTGCTTCTTCAATATTTGCAAATAAGCCTAAGGGCACAACGTTTCCACGCATAGTATCAAACGGAATTTTTCCTATGGCTTCTTTATCTTTGCGTGCCTTGTCATTTAACCGAAGAACAACATCATATAATCTGTTGCCGTCGATAATGCTTGTGATGGTTTGACCCTGTAAGGCTAGTTCGGCATGCTCTGCGGCTTCTCCGATCATAACTCCATGTTGCTTTGCTTTATCTCGGTCAAAGTTAACATGTATTTGAGGAATAAGAAGTTGCTGCTCCATTTGCAAATCAGCAATACCTTCGACGTCACTAATTAAATTTTGTACTTCGGCGGCTTTGCTGCGCAGTATATTCAAATCATCTCCGAAAATTTTGATGGCAATCTGCGCTCGAATACCAGAGGTGATAAAGTCAATGCGATGAGAAATAGGCTGGCCAATATTGATGATGACCCCAGGAATTGAACCAAGTTTGTCACGAATATCAGCAACAATCTCTTCTTTATGTCGTGTGGAGGGGGATAGGGATACTTCCAACTCGGTTGTGTTTACGCCTAGGGCGTGCTCATCTTCTTCGGCGCGTCCTGTTCTTCTTCCTGTTTCTGTAACCTCGGGAATTTCATGCATAAGGTTTTCTGCCAAAATGCCGATCCTGTTTGATTCCTCTAATGATGTTCCAGGCGGTAATGTGACGTTTATAGTGAAACTACCTTCGTTAAATTCTGGTAGGAATTCACGTCCAAAAGTTGGCACAAGCATCAATGCACCTAAAAACATTAAAGCGACAAGTGTGAAAACTGATCTGGGACGCGGTAAAGCAAAGTTCAAAACTTTTGAATGAATTGCTTTTAATGTGCGAACTAGCCAGCCATCTTTTTCATCTTTCATCCGTTTCATGTTTGGGATTAGGTAGGAGCATAAAGCTGGTGTTACCGTCAGAGATACAATCAGTGAGGCTATTATTGAGGTGATGTAAGCGACACCAAGCGGTATGAAGACTTTTCCTTCTAAGCCACTCATGGAAAAGAGCGGCAGGAATACCAGCACTACTATTAAGGATGCAAAGATGATTGAGTTTCTAATTTCTTTAGAGGCTTCAAATACGACTTGTAATGTTGGACGTGGTTTCTTTTTATGTTTGTTTTCTCGTAAACGTCTGAATACGTTTTCAACATCAACAATAGCATCATCAACCAATTCACCAATTGCCACAGCGAGCCCGCCAAGTGTCATTGTATTAATGCTCATACCTAACCATTTGAAGATAATAAATGTCACGACAAAGGAGAGGGGGATTGCAACAAGTGTAATCGCAGTTGTTCTGAAATTGAGTAAAAACAAAAAGAGGATAATTGCAACCAGAATGGACCCATCACGCAGCGCTTCTGTGATGTTGTGAATGGCATTTTCAATGAAATCAGCTTGTTTGAAAATTCTAGGGTTTAAAATTATACCTTCTGGTAAGGCATTCTTTATTGATACGAGTTCTTCTTCGATTTTATGAGTAAGTTTAATCGTATCTGTTCCAGGCTGTTTTGATATAGCTAGTAATATACCGGGCTTGCCGTTTATAGATGCATCACCGCGCTTTGCTATTGGGCCTGCTAGTTTGATTTCTGCAATGTCAGCTAAAGTTAATGCAGGTTTGTCTGGTGTGACTTCCTTGGCGATGACAGTCTTTTCTAAGTCCTCTAGAGAATGAATTCGTCCGATGTTACGAATGGAATACTCTTTAAAAGGTTCGAGCAAAAATCCGCCTGTAGTATTTACATTTGCATTACCTAAGGCCTCACGAACTTGATGAAGAGTCACATCATGATTAAGCATTTTTTGTGGATCGACTAGCACATGATATTGTTTTATATCACCGCCAATCGCGGTAATTTTAGATACGCCACTAATACCTAGGAGGCGCTGTTTTACATCCCATTCAGCAATGGTACGAAGATCCATAGATGTTATATCAGGATCATTTGACGAAATGCCGATAAACATCACTTCACCCATGATCGAAGATACAGGCCCCATAATAGAGTTCACATTGTCTGGTAAGTTGCCTGAGACTTGATTGAGTTTTTCTGTGACAATTTGACGAGCTAAATATATTTCCATGTCCCAGTCAAATTCGACATAGACAATTGAAAAACCAATTGATGAAGAGGAACGTACACGTACGACGCCGCTCGCACCGTTCATGGCGGCTTCTATCGGGAAGGTTACGAGTGTTTCTACCTCCTCAGGCGCTAAGCCTTCGGCTTCACTAATAATTGTTACTGTTGGACGATTTAGGTCAGGAAATACATCTACGGGCAGGGACCGCATGACTTGAAATCCATATACCAACATAAGTGCAGCCAAGGTCACGACTAAAAGGCGATAATTCAAGGCACAACGAATAACTTGATCAAACATAATTCATTCTCCCTTAATGGCTGTGGTTATTATGATCTTCGTGATCTTCGTGATCTTCATGATCTTCATGTTCACTCTTATGGTCATGTTCCTGAACACCACCAACTGATATATATTGAAGCTGGTAATTGCCGTTTGTAACAACGTATTCATTTGGAGAAAGACCGCTTTTTATTTCAATGTGATGGCTTGTTTTTGCGCCAAGCGTTACACTGCGTTTTTCAATCGTATGACCTTTAATAACGTACACAAAATATGCCCCTAACTCACCAAGTACAGAGCGTTTAGGTACAGCTAGTACAGCGGCGCCATCGCCAGCAAAGATCTCCATTATTCCCTGTAAGCCAGGGTGCACATCACTTTCTGGTGTATCTATTAATGCATATACAGAAAATGTTCTAGTTTGAGGGTCAATAACACGGTTAATGCGTTGTACCTGTCCGGTTATATGGCGATCTGGATCAATATCTAGATGTACTTCAACATTTTGTCCTACTGCAATTGATCTTATATCCGGGGTTTCATAGGCTACACCACGTACGAGCATTTGCGATGGGTCGCCAATATGTATGATGTCTTCCCCTGACTGAGTAACGTCACCCTCAAGAGAGAAGATCTTAATAACCATGCCATCTTTCGATGATTTAAGGCTGACGACCTGATTACTGACACCGACTGAGTTAACAGGAATTATTTTGGCTACTGTCTGTCCTTTTTTAACCCGCTGCCCAATATGGACATCAATAGTTGCTATTTTACCTTCAAAATGAGGGGAAATTGCTTCTGTATGTTCAGGCAGAAGCTCTGTGAATGCCAACATATCAACAGTGTTTTGTATTGCCAATAACTCAGCTTTAGCTGATTTTATGCCGAGATTGATCATTTGTTTATTGGTTAAGTCAAAATGTTTTGCGGGCCGTACGCCGGCCGCAAAAGCGCTCTCGCCGTGATCGTGACCAGGCCCAGCTGACGCGCTTATAGGGAAAGCCAATAGGCTTATAATAATAAGGAGATATTTCATTTTTTTTCCGTCTTTTGATATTCATATAAAATTTTGCCCTAAAAAAAACTTATGCAGATTTTAGGTGCATTGAATTTGTGAACTTTAAAGACGGGGAGGGTGTTTTAGACTGGAAATTTCGACAGAAAAATACTCATCAGGTGAGGCTGTAATATTCTGCTGTTTTGATTTAGATGGTGTTTTATTAAGTGTTATGAGTGTTGCGATAGAGTGGGAGTGAACACAGCAGCAATCATCGCACTGGCTTTTATCATGCTCAGATTGGCAAGGGTCGCTTTTTTCCGCATCATTTATCGCATGGCTCTTGTCATCCAGCTTATGATGCGAGCAAAAATGATCTACTGAAGAAGCATTCGCCGTATCGGCAAAGCTTCCACTCGTGAACGTAAATAACAGTGCTATTAAAATTAAAACACGCATTTGGGTACTATATCATGAAACTTTTTAAAGAAAAGTTGAGATGAACGATTTGAATTATTTTGAAGTTAAATCGCGAATATTCTCTATAATACAAAAGAGCATTTGCGCTTATTCATTCATGCTTTAGATTATTGATCATCTTTGTAAACATTGAAATACCGATGGGAATAAGCTCATCTGGGAAATTATATGCAGGATCATGTAATACAGGCGTTTCAATGCCACTTCCAAGGCCAAACATGACCGCTTTTACACCTGGCAGGTTTGTAAAGTAACCAAAATCCTCTCCCCAAGGGAAGGGGACATCTAAATTTGTATATTCTAACTTATTTAGTTTTGCAGACTTTTTCACCAATTCAACCATTTCTGGGTCATTGATATTCGCTTTGAATGGCTCGATTGAGTCTTTAATCTCTACAAGTAATTTAGAATTCTCTGTAAAACCCCATTTGTGGTTATAGTCATTGACCTCTTGATATATTTTATTTTTCAGTTCCTTTTTTAACGCATCAAGTTTTTGCGGTGTACGTGCCCGTAATGTTAAATTCAACTCCCCTGAACCCGCTGTTGTACCATAAGAGTTTTCAGCTCCAGAAGATATGTTTGTGATAGCAATACGGTTAAAGCTAGGGGATGAAGCTTCGGGTCGGTCGAGAGCATAAATCCAGTTCAAAATAGGCGCTATAACTTCTCCAGATGAACAGGCATATTCTGGTTCCGCAGCATGAGATGTTTTTCCAGTAAATTTGATACTTATAGACTCAACTGAAGAAGAAAAAGATCTCGAACGGCACAAGATTTTTCCCATTTCAGTTCTAGGAATATTGTGTAATGAAAATGCATAGTCGGGATGGATTTCTTTAAATTTTGAATCTTCGCAAACGGCTTTTGCCCCTTTCCCAATTTCTTCTGCTGGTTGAAATAATAGGATAACCTCACCGTATTGAGGCCTGTTTTGCGCATATATTTGCGCTAATCCTGCTACCATGGCCATATGCCCATCATGGCCACATTTATGGCTTTTGTTTACGTTTACTGAGATGTAATCTATGTCAGTATTTGTTTCTGCGATGGGGAGTGCGTCTAATTCCGCGCGAATTAAAACTCGTTTACCAAGTTTTTGTCCTTTGAATATGGCAGCCACACCATAACCGCCTAAGCCGGTTATAATTTTGTCGGGCTTATAGGTATTTATATATTTTATAATACGCTTAGCTGTTTGCTCCTCTTCTCCTGCAATCTCTGGATGGGCGTGCAATTCTCTGCGAAGCTTTATCAGACTCTGTATATCTATATTTTCCATTACTGATTTTAAATTTTTTGTTCTGCTATAGTTTCTTTAATAATGTCAAAAGCGCGTTTTATTTCTTCTTCTGAGTTCTTGCCATAAACCATTCGAAAACACAGACGATTGCGGATGCCTGATGCATGTAGAGACTGTAAAAGTAGGCCTTTTTCAGCCAAAGCTTTAAATAAACGAATGTGATGCGCAAATTGAGGGTCAACTGGAAATTCCACAACTCCCATAACAGCTTCAGTAAAATCAATTACAGTTGCAAAGCCTGCTTGAGGCTGATGAATGATTTTTAAAGGCCTTTCCAAATTCTTATTTAAGTCTTGAATATATTTAGTAACTAGCTCCGCTTTATGTTTGTATACACGCCTCGCATCTTCTAGATAGGATATATCCTTTTCATTAAATATTGTTTCAATCATTAGGTTGTGATGAAGGGTTGTTGAACGCCAATCATCGCCTACATATCCTAAAATAAATTTCTGTAAATTTTCGGGAACTCGTGCAAAAGACAAGCTGTATTGCAAGTTTCCGTAGCTTTTAGAAAGTGCAAAAACACTAATTATATTGCCTAAATCCTGTGTTTGTGAGGCAAGAGATACAAATGTTTCTTCGCTGTGATATGTTTCTCTATAGACTTCATCTGTAAAAATATAAATATTATGATTTTTACAAACATGAGCTATTTTTTGAAGTTCTTCCGCTGTGTAGAGATGTCCACAAATACTAGGGTTTTCAAGTAAAAGTAAAAGAGGACGTCCTTTGAATTTTTCTATATTCTCATTTACCCATCTCTGAATATCTTCTGCACATAATTTGTATCGCTCATCTTTATTCGTCCAGACTGTTTGTATGCAATCATCTTGTTCTAGAACACCACCAGCAATACGATTAAATAGAAAATAGGCGCCCTGAGGGCTCAGTAATACCGTTGTGTCATCATCTCCCTTTGTCGTAGGTGAATTATGCACCCGCGGCAAAGAATTTAGAAGCGCTCGAAAAATACGAAATGTGCTGAGGGAATATACAAAATTCTGTTGCGGAATGTCTGTGCCGATTTTGTGTGCCAGAAATTGACGCATTTTGTCTTGAAACTCTAATGAAACCGTATTTAACTTTCCAAAATCGGAAAAGCCTATTTCTTTGAAATCTTGAGAATGATAGCACGGATGTAAAAAGCACGGCTCGGCACTCGAAAAATTCATGGCTTTAGGGTAAGAGGATAAAAGCCGTTCGTTTTCTGCTGCAGCTATATATTGAGGCGTCTCATTAATGTATTGAATAGTTTCTGTTGTGATTTTTTTAGCTCCGTTTAATATTTAAACATCATATCAAACCTAGTATTTTGCTGCCATATTATAAATTTTATATGAAACGTTGCGGTGAACAGAATTGTTCACAAAAGTGAAGGGTGCTTATAGCATATACTAGTCAATATAAGCGTAACTTGCGGAAATTAGTAAAGCTGGTAAAACTAGGAATTGGATAAATTATAATTAATTTTAAAGCGGTATGCTATGAGTCAAACAATCCCTGTTGAACATCTTTTAAAACATCCGCCTAAGCGAGAAGGCCTGATTAAATTTCTGCTGCTATTAGCGGTTTTGCTAGGGTATTTTGGTTATCTTAGTTGGGAGTATGGACTTGCGACCGG